>Ga0209628_10001419_pt1 | contig 15509 bp, 12 predicted proteins | sample TergutCu122P4_FD_187285 | JGI IMG/M metagenome (GOLD analysis project Ga0209628, IMG submission 187285) | Cubitermes ugandensis P4 segment gut microbial communities from Kakamega Forest, Kenya - Cu122 P4 (SPAdes) (version 2) | ecosystem: Host-associated > Arthropoda: Insects > Digestive system...
CCTTCACACATCATAATGGCAGCATCAAATTCGCTGGTAAAGGGCAGGTTTCGCGCGTCCTGACATTGAAAGTCAATGGTTAATTTATCTGCCTTTGCCTTCTCTCTTGCCCGTTTCAGCTGTGATTCCGATAAATCGACGCCTGTTACATGATAGCCGCGCTTGGTTAATTCGATGGCATGACGGCCTGTTCCGCATCCTACATCCAAAATTTTTAACGACTTATCAAATTGGAGTTCTTTTTCGATAAAATCGCACTCCCCTACTGTTCCATGCGTGAAGCTCTCGCTGTCATACTTTTGACCATAATTTTCGAATAGAGATTCGTACCACTGTTTTTGCATATCCTTTATTTTACTTTAACCCCTTTTTAAACGCTATCACTTTTAACAAATCTGTCAACTGTTCCTGTTTTTTGATAGTAATGAGCATGGGAAGCAATTTACCGACAGATTTGGTAAGGCAAAAATCTTCTTTGATTTGCTCCGAGATATCAAGAGCGGCAATGGCTTCCAAATGTCTTTCCAAAAAGAAAAAAGTGGTTTTAAAACACCCTTCCCACACCGAGAGCCAGAAAATGGTCTTTTTCTTGTAGCACACTTTGCATAACCACGATTTGCCGTCGTTATAGTAGTGCCAATCGAGCGTTAAAGCAAAATCACTCTGTGTTATCCGTGTTTCCAAAGTTTCCAATACATCGTAAACCTTGCAAAGAACATCTTTTAAAACCTCTTTGGAGGGGAAAATTTCGGGTTCTCTTAATAGTTGTGTTTCCATATTTATCCATTTTTAATCCACGAAATAACATATTTTAACTTTCTGTTATGCGGGAAATCTTTCAATATCTCATATTTACCCTCAATTCCAAGTTCTTTGCAACTGAGTTCAAAGTGGCAAAGTGCGATACCCATGTCAATGGCGTCAAACATGGGGTAAGGTTTTTTATAGAAGTGCATCGCTTGTTCATCGTGTAACACACGCCACTCCTGCTTGTTGTTTGCAGAAGGGGCTAAGCGTACCATTTTCAAAGGTGTGGAGAAAACACCTGCTGCATTTTCTGATAACGATTGATTGAACTCTTTGTCAAAAAATAGCTCTCCAAACGGTTTGCGAGATTTGCTGTTTTTATCGGCCCCTTGAAAATATCGCTCAAAAAAACGCTTTTTGTCACTGATATATCCCACCGGAGATACAATTCTGATTTTTTCGTTTGGTTTAAGTATCACCTGTTTCTTGAAATCGCTACGGCTGAAAGAGCCTCCAAGCCAACAAGTGCCCAAATCCAAGCCGGTACAAAATAGAACTGCTTGCTCAAACAGATAGCCGGCAGCCGTTTCGGCAAAAGGGGCTTTCTCATATACTAACACTATGAAGTCGCAGGCGCCTTTAATAAATCCATAGGTTCCTAATTTAATAGGTATTTCGCCAGTATGGATACTTAACAGTTCTATCCTTGCCTTCTCTCCAAAAGGTATTTCTAACTGATTGATAAATTGTTTGATTTGAGTAACATGCTCTTGACGCAATGGTTCGCCGGTATAAGTACGAACGGAACGACGTTTTTGAATGGTTTCGATAATGGTCATATTTTTTTATTTTATTTGATACCTAATGTTTCACCTCAACGGTTCAAGATGAATGGTTACATGTGTTTTACTTCCGTATCGCTCTTTGAGTTGCTGCTCTATTTCGGTAATTCGGGCGTGCGTCTCCATTAACGTTTTGTTTCCATCCATTCTAATGTGAAATTCAATGGCGTAGTAGTTGCCGATTTTTCGTGTATACAAGTTATGGAGTTGGTATACATCCTGAGCGCTGAATACGATTTCTTCTATCTCTTTTTTAATATCTTCAGATAGCGAACGTTCCAATAATTCATCCAAGCAAGGTTTTATCAATTTAAAAGACATTTTAACGATGAAGAAACTGACCACCAACGCTGCCAATGGGTCAAGTATGGTCCATTTGTTTCCCAGAAAAATGGCGCCGCCAATACCAATGGCCGTTCCGATTGACGAGAGGGCATCGCTTCTGTGGTGCCACGCGTTGGCTACCAATGCAGGGGAGTTGAGTCTCTTCCCTTTGATGACGGTGTAGCGATAAAGTGCCTCTTTTGATGCAATCGTTGCCAACGCTGCTAATAGTGCAACAATGCCCGGACTTGGCAGCAGTTTACCCTCTATAACGCCCCAAATGGCAGTCACTCCACTCCATGCAATACCTATACCCACCCCCAGTAAAACAATGCCAATAATCAGCGTAGCAAGGGTCTCAAATTTTCCATGTCCATACGCGTGTGCCTCGTCCTTTGGTTTTTGGGATGTTTTTACAAAAGCAATCACAACGACATCGGTAAGCAAATCAGAGAGCGAATGGACAGCGTCTGCAATCATGGCAGCGCTTCGACCTAAGATTCCGGCGGGAAACTTCACTATAATTAAGAGAAGGCTAACGATACTGCCAGCAATTGTTACCTTGTATATTTGTCGTTCTCTTGGTGGTTGGTGTTTATCTGTCATTGCTTTTATAATGATCCAATCAACTCAAAATCATACTTCTCAAATTCGTTTCCATTGATGATTGGGGATACTTGGTGACGTCCTATATGTAATACCCTTGTTGTTACCACTTTAAAAGGGTGCTTTCGGGTTATGGGTGTAACCGAATGTGCCGTATACTCCTTTTCGCTGATTTTATGGACTTTCTTTGATAAAGTTCCGTTTGCCTTTTGGTAATAGATGGCGTATTCGAGTCTGATTTTTGTTTTCTTATTGTTGTTGTTCAATAGTTTAAAACTAAATTCGAGAGACTTGCCAACAATCACTTCTGGCGTTAAAACCCGGAAATCTTCGATAGTGATGTTTTTTACCTCTGCACCAAAGCCGAACAGTTCCATCACTTCTGCATGGCCTTGCTTAAGGAGTGTTCTACAGCCATGTTTAATCACCCAGTCTGTATTTTCCGATTTGCCCTGCCATTTTTTTGCCAAATCAATCACTACTTCAGGATTATCTTTTGCAATATCGTTCAGATTATTGGCAACGCTCATTCTCACAAATTTTGATGGGTCGTTTTTAAGGTTTTCCAAAATGGGAATGATGGGGGCAGGGTTCTCTTTTAATTTGGTTAACGCCACTGCCCACGGAAGCCTTGGGCGGCAACCTTCGGACGAAAGGCGCCTTACCCACTGACTCTCATGTTTAGACCAATCTAACATTTGCTTCATCATCTCATCGGGATACTTTATGATGAAAGAGCGAACAGCCCCTTCGCAACTTGTGAACTGCGTAATCACTTCAATGGCTTTCACCGATGTTTCATAATCGTGCAAACCGTACTGTTCTACATAGTCGCCCAAAAATCCATATTCCAATGATAAACCATACTTTTCGTCATGACTTAATTGTGTCAATTTTTCCCAGTAGTGCGTCTGTTTGATGTGGTTAATGATTTCAACTATTTTGTTTGTTGCCGTTTTAAAATCAGCAGGCAAAAAGTTTTTCAGCACTGTGGTGATATGCCTTGCTCTTTGCAATAACTCTTTTTGATTCCATTCATCATCCATTACCTGAGACAAGAACTGTCGCTCATCAAAATTGTCAATGATAGACTTCAGCGCTTTCGTAAATCCATCGAAAAACTGCTCGTTCCACATGTTTTTAAAAGGTTCCATCATTCAGATTATCTCATATTTTATTATTAATTATATAGTTACTGTGCTTTCTTTACTTCTTAATTGTCCACAAAGGGAACTTAACGAACAACAACATCTCAGGTCCTTGATATTTTGATATTTCATAAGCTTTTTGATAAATATTTGTTAACATTTCCTGGACACTATTTTTTTGTTCTTCAGAAATATTACCGCACATATTCAAATAATCAACAAAGTGATAAAATGCGTTCAATGCTATAAAACACTGCATTTGATAACCCCAAAACGTTGTATCGTAATTCTTTATTAAATAGTTTATTATACTTTTTTCATCAAGGCTGAATGTATCAGCTGGACGATTTTCCTGCCCAACAATCCTGTTGTAGTACTCGTAGATAGTAATGGCGAATGTGTACGCACTGCTGAACGATAATTCGGTTTTTTTGCATAAGAAATATGCGAAATTCTTGTAGATTTTATTATAATAGCTATCTGCTTGCGAGCGTTTCATTGGCAACTTGTCGCTCCATGGCGTAAACGGACGTGTGTAATCTAACAAAAGCTCTTTTAGGCTTTCAATGGTATCATCTTCATCTCTAACTCCTTCTTTTTCAAATTCATCTATCATGGATTGGATCGACTCGTCAGTCACAGGATAATATAGATATTTTTGTATAATATTGTTAGAAATAATCCATGAGATATGTTTAAAGACTTTTGAGCCTGAAAATGACATTAATAGTATATCCGAACGGTTGATAGCGTGAAAGAAATCAATTAAATCTGCGAGTTTGTCACTATACCTCCCGTCTTCCTTAAAGTAGTCAAAAAACTTACCTATTTCATCTATACGCCTTTGTGCTGTGAACCAAAATATCAAATCACTGTCGTAATACTCAAAACTTTCTCTATACGTTATGGGATAATCATCACGTATTTTCAGTAATAGTTCTACAAATGTTTCATAAATACCTCTACGGTAATGGTTGCTTCCCATCTCAAAAAGAACTTCATGGTACAATTCCAAATGGTCAACTAAATGTGGATAGAGGTTGATGAAAGAGCGTAAATGTTCACGTTCTTCTACCGTGTCTTTCATTTTTTTGTATTTTTTCCACCATTCGTCAACCAATTTCATCTCTTCGTTAGATATTTTTTGTACTTCTTCCTCCTCCTCCTCCTCAACATCATCATCATCTTCATCTTCATCTTCATCTTCATCATCTTCCTCTACTACTTCCTCATCATCATCTTCGTCATCTACGTCGTCGTCATCATCATCCATTTCTGGTTCTTCATCGTTAAAATCATCTTCTTCCACCTGCTCTTCAATTTCTTCCCACATATTATCTTCCGGTTCCCATTCATCAACTTTTGCTTCGTTGTGCAACATTGTATTAACTATCGCATCAAGGGCTATCTGTTCATCTTTTGGTAAACAGCATTTTTTGTACTTTTTCCCACTTCCACACGGACATGGTTCATTTCTTTCTGTTTTCATTATTTTTTAAATTATACTATTAAAATCATCTTATTATCAGGTCTATGAAAATCGCAACAAAAGCCACCAAAAAGCCAAACATCAAATATCCCAAAATACACGATACAAATGCCTTAATGTAGCTTGCTATTTTTTTTCTGTCAAAAAATTGCCCGATGGCCCATGCATAATATATCATTGATATAAAGGCGGAAATATGTATTAATTTCAAATGCGTTATACCTTGAATCATTACAATTACAGACGAATACAGCGACATTATTCCGGAGATAAAACAAAGAAGAATGAAAATTTCAAAAATATTGTATCCCGATTTTCTAAAAAAGATTTTGACCAAAAAAGCAACCAGAAAACCGGATATGATGCTCGAATAACCGCTATAGTTTGATATCCAGTTCATGAGAAAGGTAAGAGTAGGAAATTCCACCTCCTCCGGAAGCGGTTGCAGGTAAAAATCTTCGGCGCCAATGTTAAACAGGTAACATACAAGTGTATAAACTAATGAAGTGATAAAGAGAAAAGTAATTGGTTTTACAAATCGGTATCTGTCTTCGGCAATAAATTGTCGAACACTTTTTCCGGGGCTAATCAATATCTTTTTAATGGTATATATCATCCCTTTATTGGCAAATAAAAAATCTACCATTTCCTGAATGATATATTTTCCGTCTATTCTTTTCAGTTTTGCAGGCAACCCGCAGTTAGAGCAATAATTGCCATTAATCGATTCATTACAGTTTTTACAGTTATTCATGTGTCTATTTATTAGATTTATATATCTGCGTATACATTAATCTCCCATTAACCCGCTCCGATTTCATCAATTCAATACTTGTTATGTCAAAACATAGCTGTGGAACTTTGAATGGAACAGAATTATCGTGCAATTTTACTTCACGCCCAATAGTTACGTGTGGTACAAATTTGCGGCTTTCCAATACAAACCCCATTTGTTTTAAACAAGCCGATAAGTTACCCTGTAAATCTGAAAGTAATTTGTTTTCCTTTAGCCCTATCCACCACGTATCACCGTCATCACGTTTGAAACAACCCACCTTGTCGAACATCAGGGTAAGAAGCTGAAAATGGATATCATTCATCACCGACTTTATCGTGTCTGTTTGCCTGTCATCACACTCGCCAAGGAACACAAGGGTCAAATGCAGGTTTTCATCAAAAGTAAAATTGCCTCTAAAAGCTGATTCCTTCAAAGTGTCACGTACTTCTGCAATCGCTGCTTTGATTTCAGCGGGAAAATTGATGGCAATAAATAACCTCATTACTCAAGCCTATTTCCTGTCTCTCTTGAGCACTTCAAAGCTGCGGTCGTACCTAACTTCGCTTTCCCTGCTGAAAAAACAGGCTGGAAATTCACCAACCCGTGAATGGTATGCGACACATTCGCAACACTTTCCCTGCTTACTGCAAGGGTATGTGCACGGACATTTTATGGTGGTGTTATGGGGGCAGCTCATACCTTTTTCCACCTTGATAATCGTTTCATACCGCGTGTAAAGAGCCACGCCTTGAACTTTGAGTGCCCCCCTTCTACCATCATTTGACGGCAAAATTCTTGAAATTCCTGTACAGTACCGTTGTAGGTAAATGCTCCGTTTTGATAGCAATAGCTGCAGTAGAGCATATTGATGCTACCGTCGGCGTTGGTGCCACCGCCTTGCGGGTCTTGCTTCATGGGCATTCCGCAACTTTGACAAAATTTGTTCTGTTTTTCCATAGTAAAAATTCTTGATTGCAAAAATAGACAATCTTTTTGTATCTTTGAGCTCTTTTTTATTAACCAATGCACAAACCTTAACATGAACAACTGTCCAATTTTTTACAACTCGTTGTACAGCTCTACCGCCAGTAAAATGAAATTAGAGCTATGGGACACAACGCTTGCTGCTTATGATGAGAAGCAATACCTGAAAAGTTTCCATCTGTTGATGGACTATGTGAACCCCGAACTGCGCACCAAATACGGGAATAGCGCAGGTACGGTTTTTAAAGTGCCTCACGGCTCTGTGATTGTGAATGTATCCATCGATGACGAAAAATTTAAAGTTTTTGCCCCTTTTCTGGAGGTGAATCCGGAGACCATTGTGCCGCTATTGCGCCAAGTGTGTTCCCTCAACTTTTCGGAGTTGGATATGGCACAAATTTTTCTGCGTGAAAATCGCTTGGATTTTGAATATTCCTGCAAGTTGAATGAAACCAATCCCTACAAAATCTACTACATCCTGCGCGAAATTTGTGATATTGGAGACAAGTATGACGATGAATTTGTTACTAAATTCGGTGCCAAAAGGTTGTATGAGCCCATTATCACTCCTTTCCCGGCGGAAAAGGCGGAAAAGGCGTACCAAACGATTCAAGCCATCATCAAACAGGCGCTCGATTATACCGCCTTTTTTGAATCAAAACGCAACTACTCACAAGCGTGGGATATGATAGCGGGAGCATTGCGTCAAATTGAATATTATGCCCAGCCACAGGGGCAGTTGAAGAACGACCTCGAAAAAGCGATCAGGGATGCCAATGAGGAAGAGCCTCTACCCGGGCTTATTTCCGATATGAGGAGTTTCCTGCAGGGGTGGCAAACGATGGACAAAGCTACATTTATCGAAGATTTGTATGAAGTGGAGTTTTTTATCCCCACCAAAAGGCGGTCGTCCCTGCAAAATATTCAAGAAAATTTAGAAAAACTGTACGAACGTACCGAAAAAGGGATTGAGGATGGTTATCAATCGATTGTAGCTATCGATATCCTCTTTAACTTCTATAATGTATACTATCACAACAACTTGCAAGACGATGTAAATAGTGTATTTGTAGACGCCCTAGAAAAATCGTCCGGAAAACCGTGGGAAGAGGCGGCTGCCATCCTGTTCAAAGCGTTGAAAAAGGTGATGGAAGGCGACCTCTCTACCTCCAAGTCCAAGAAAGGAGGTCTGTTCTCACGTCTGTTCGGTTAATCTATAATGAAAATAAGTGTAACAAATAAAATTAGAAAACGATTATGCAAAACGATATCATTTCCAAAGTAGTATTTAAGGTAAACCACGCCGGCGGCTCCGGCTCCTGTTTTTACCTCAAAAAACACAATCTTTTTATTACCAATTTTCACGTAGTAAAAGGTTTTCATGAAGTATCCATCGAAGATACAGAAAAAGAGCGCTTCCTTGCCAAAGTTGTATTGGTCAATCCAGTGGCTGATTTGGCATTTCTTTCTACAGAACAAGATTTTTCCTACCTTCCCGAATTGGAGTTGAATATGGAGCGGGAGGTCACCATTGGGGAGCAGGTGAATGTAGCGGGTTATCCCTTTGGCATGCCCTACACCATCACCGATGGAACCATCTCTTCCCCTAAGCAGTTGATGGAAGGGAAAACCTATATTCAAACCGATGCGGCGGTGAATCCGGGCAACAGCGGCGGCCCCATGTTCGACCAGTCAAACAAGGTGATTGCCGTAACGGTATCCAAATTCAATGATGCTGACAACATGGGCTTTGGCATTCCTGCCGTTGTGCTGGGAGAGATGCTGAATCGTTCAACCGCCATTAACCGCTCACTATTCGCCGTCGAGTGCAATTCATGCAATGCATTGATTACCAAAAAAACACAATATTGTTCCTCCTGCGGCAGCAAAATCGATGATAAATTGTTCAACCCTTATTCGTTGACCGATTTGGCCATCTTCTGCGAAGAAGCCATCACCAACATGGGCATCAATCCGGTGTTGGCGCGTGTGGGCAGCGAATCGTGGCGTTTCCACCGTGGCAGCTCCGAAATCCGCATGTTTGTGTATGACCGCGGATACCTCTTTACCACCTCTCCCATCAATATTGTACCCAAACAAAATTTGGAACCGCTGTTGCGCTTTTTGTTGTCAGTTGACACAAAACCATTTATTCTGGGCATTTACCAAAATGACATCTATATATCTTACCGCGTACATCTCTCTGATATTTTTTCCGATGAGAGTGAGAAGGTAAAGCAAAACATTACCGACCTTGCCCAAAAAGCGGATGATTTAGATAACTATTTACACGACACCTTTGGCTGTGAATTTTCACAATATGCAAAAGCGGATGTGATCTAAGTGATTGTAACGATTGCTATAGTTGTTTTGTCGGCGCTCTTTTTCATGCGCGGCAAAGTACGCTCCGATTTGGTGGCGCTCTGTGCGCTATTAGCGTTGTTGCTTTCAGGCATCCTGACCCCTTCCGAAGCGCTTGCCGGATTCTCCAATCCGGTGGTTATTATGATGATTTGCCTCTTTATTGTGGGGGCGGGCATATTTCGCACCGGATTGGCCAAAATGGTGGGCGCACGCATCGTGAAGCTCGCCGGAAACAGCGACGACCTCCTCTTTCTGTTGGTCATGCTTGTAACGACGTTTATTGGCACCTTTATCAGCAATACCGGCACCGTAGCGATGATGATGCCCATCGTCACGAGTATGGTAGCCGGTACAGGTAAAAACGTGCGTCGCTATCTGATGCCCATGGCGTTTGCCAGCGCCATGGGACTCTTTACCCTCATCAGCACTCCACCCAACTTGGTGATACAGGAGGCGATTATCAACGCAGGATTTAAGCCGCTCTCTTTCTTCTCTTTTGCTCCCATTGGAGCGGTTGTGGTGGCGGTGGGCATAGGGATCCTTTTCTTTCTGAGCCGCCTGCTGTGTAGAGATGGTAAAGGGAAGAGACACATAGAGACAGCAATCAACGCTGACAATTATGGCATTGCCGAAATCTTCATTATACCCAACTCAACCCTGATTAACCATACCGTTGACGAAAACAGACTCCGCAAAACATTCAACATAGACGTACTCGGCATCAAACGCAGGGACGACGTCAAAGTATCAGAAGAGAAGGGTATCAAATTGCAAGTTGGCGATGCACTCCTGATTCAGGGTACATGGGACGATATGGCGGCACTTGCCGACCGTCACGGCGACCTTGTGTTGATTGGCCAACCCGCCAAAGAAGCCACCAAGGTGACGCTACACAAAAAAGCGCCTTTGGCAGCGTTGATTATGGTTACCATGGTTATCGTAATGATCCTGAACATTGTTCCTGTAGTCACCGCCGCACTTTCCGCTGCCATTCTGATGGTGGCAACGGGATGCCTCCGCAATATGGAGGAGGCGTACAGTAGCATCAACTGGCACAGTATCATATTGATTGGCGCCATGCTGCCCATGGCTACCGCCTTTGAAAAGACGGGCGTTACACAGTTCATCGCAAACAGCCTGCTCAGCGGAATGGGCGATATCGGCCCCTATATGTTATTGGCGGTGATATACGGTAGCGCATCGCTTATGACGCTCTTTATAAGTAATACCACCACCACCATTCTTTTTGCCCCCATCGCCTTGCAGGCGGCAATTACTATGAATATCAGCCCCTATCCCCTCCTGTTTGGCGTTGCAGTGGCGGCGAGCATGTGCTTTGCATCGCCCTTCTCTACTCCACCCAATGCCTTGGTAATGAGTGCCGGGAAATACAGTTTTAAAGATTATGTGGTGGTGGGGTTGCCGTTGCAGTTGGTGATGGGGGTCGTGATGGTGGGGGTGTTGCCTTGGATTTTTCCGTTTTAACAAAAAAAGACCGCCTAAACTTCTCTATTTAGACGGCCCTAGTCAATAATTAGCTATCCAGTTCGGCTACTTTACCCCTAATACGAACCACCTTTCAAAAAGTAAGGATGGAAGTCATTTTCTTCAGATTATGTGTACACGCATACTTTTGAAACTACTTGAAAAAAACAAATCAAAATTTGCCACTAAGTTGAAAAATTCTGAAAACTAAAAATTGTTCATTCACAGTTGTGCTTATAAAGTTTTCGTTTACACTTCTTCATCGCGATAATTAATACATATTTCGTTTCTACACTACTACTCTACAATTACCTAACTGAAAGATCTCTAATTATCAACCATCAAGAGTTATATAATTTAAAAAAACTGTTTCTGATACATCGACTTTTTTTACCATTGCAATATAAATTGTTGCAAATATAACATTTTTTTTAAACCATCTGTTAATGCGCATTTTTTAGAGATTTTCTTCAACTTCAACAAATCCTGGCATGCAGATATCCATAATTACTTTTCCATTATAATAAAGTAAAACCAAAGTGCTGTTTTTATATACTCCGCCAAGATATTCAGCCATTTTATAATTTTTGATACACATTTCATTTATTATTGAACAAAAAAGGTTAAAAGCAGCAATAGGTCTGAAATATTTATAAGTAACTTCCTTAGGCAGGGTTTTATCTTTATACAAGGCTTTAATATATTCCGTGAATACTGTATCTTTATCGTTAATATCCTTAAGAATACCATGAGTCTTAACAATTTGGGACGGCAATATCTCAAATCTTTGATTATCAAGATTATAATCTGATATTTTGACGTAATTCGCAACTTTCTCTAATTGCGCTTTAATTCCTTTTTGATTCTCAATTTCTTTATTAGCTTCATTTCCTTTTTTAGCTTTGTCATCAAAGCTATAAAAAGTATTTCTATTAAAAAAATCATCTAATACTCTGTGGTACTCTTTCCCCAGATAACGGGGTTTTTTTAACTCCAATTTCACAACCTTCACCGGCAAGTCATTGGCTTCGATTAAATCTTTCAAATATTTATACACTATACCCACATTCATATTATAGTATCCTTCTAAGCGGAAGAGGGGGTATTTATCAAAATTAAAAGCATAATCTTGTACCTTAAAATTTTGATAATGAAATTTATCCTGTTTTATAAATGGATTAAACGCCCACCAAAATTTCGATATCTCTTCATGATTGTAATAATACGGGATCGATTGTTCTTCTAATTTGACAGCGTAATCACAGCTGGGAACTAATTTGACCTTATCAACCTTATCAACCTTATCAATGGTATCATCTGTATTTATAGCCTCGTTTTGCTTAAATAGTTTGATAATTTTGGGAATACGGATAAATAAATTTGTTAAAGTACTGTGATCGTTTGTTTGCTGTGGGTTAGGAATTGTATATCTGAAATTATTTCTGTAAGTGTCGTTCGTTTGCGTAGCTTTGTATGATCCCAGAATAATCAACCGTTCTTTTTGATTATTGGAAGTAAATAGTTGGTAAGTATGGATATAATAATTATAAAAAGAAACAAATTCATTCATTGCTGTTTTTAAGTCTTCCAGAAATAACAGGTAAAAAGAGGGGATTTCGGTCATTTCAGATTTTTTGGATACATTTTTCGCTAATGAATCTAAAGTGTTAACCGATGTAGAAAACTCATTCTTAGACTTCTCAATTAATTCTTTCAACAAGGATATTTTATCGTTCGATGAAGAATTCCAATAGTTTAATTCTGTAAAAATTATATCTTTGTTCTCTTTAAAAATATTCATAACCTTTTCACTGAAAAGATTCAAATCCCTTGATTCGATGATCTTCAACAACCGTTTCGTTTGGATAACACGTAATGGATCGCAAAAAATATTCATTGTGTTCAACTTCATTTTTTTGATGAGAACAGGTCGATAAACAACACTTGCTTTCGAATTGTTCACATCGCAACTCTTCTGGTTGCAGGCAACTTTTTTCTCTTCTACCAGATCAATAATAATTCCTATGGTATAATCCTCGATTTTAGGCCATAGTGTTTTACTTAATGATTCCTTTCCTAACGCATTGACCTGCTCATCGTTTTCATAGAATAAAAACGATTCGCTTAATAAATCGCTATCAGGAGAAGCAACCATTCCAGATTCATATTTTACCAAACATTTAAATACTATTGCAGATTCTTTTAATTCAATGATATATCCATCGGTCGTAATAGCTGTTCCCGGATAAATCTTCAATACTCCCTTGTCAGATTCATATTTATAATCTAAGCCCTTTAAAATTCCGTATCCTATGGAAGAACGGCAGATCAATCTGTCTTGTTCATATAGATACATAAATGAATCGTTCAGATTATCATGAGTCAGAAACTGACCCGCGTAATAAACTGGATATTTTTTCTGTTCCATTGTATTGTGTTTTTATGTTGTTTCTGTATTGGATTTAAATTCCCACACTCCCTCGTGATGATCTCCACCCAATATGGAATGGTTCAATATAGTGGAATTGATAAATTGTCTGGAATCATCCGAATAGAGTTGAGTGAGCGGATAGATACTTCGTAAAGTTGAAAAAACTTTGACAAGTTCAATCAAAGAGTCCCTGTGTTTCTGTTGCCAAGCCTGATCTTTTTTTGGATAAGATTCTTGAGCCAGAACATTCAGGAAATCACTATATTTTTTTTCGAGCATATACATCTGATAAGGATTTAGCCAGCATATCTTTGCTGCAATGTGAGCGGGAATTTCCATTCGAATAACCTTTTCTACAAATTTCCTGAATTCCGGATTCTCTGATATGGTGAGCCAGCCAGGTACTGCAATCGTAATTTGCATCGAATAAGGATCTGAAACTATTTCAGACTGGTCGATATCAACGGTTAGTTTCAGGAAGGTTTCTTCACTAACGTAATTAGGCAATGGCCGCATCACAATGTGTTCATATACACGCAAACCAAAATGATTGTTATAGTTACCATTTCGATTGTCGACAAAAATAATTTTTCCTGCTTTACTAATAATATTGGGAGTTAGTCTCTTTTTTAAAAATTTGAGGTCTATACCTAATTTACCATACAACGCTGCTTCTAAACCGCATACATTTATATCTCTGTTAATAAAAACAGAGTCGTCGAAAAAAGGTTCAGTATAGTCAAATGCATGTGAGCGATCACGGCTGATGGATGTGTAATTTCTTAAAAATGCACTTTTATCTTTAATTAGTTCTTTTTCATCAAAATCGCTCATTTTATCTTGTTCGTTTTCCTCGATTTCAAGTTCGTTGTTCATGATTTTAAGAATAGAATAATCCACGAACTCTTCATTAAAACGTGCGATGAGATGATTGAGAAACCGATTTTTACGGTCAAGTTTCACAGCGTCTGAATCAATAACATCTTCGTATTTTTGTAAACCCTTATTTTTGTTCGCTTCATAGCCTGAAAAGACCTTGGAAAAATCGGCGATTTCTTCATCACTCAGGTTTTTAAACAAGTACGTTTCATCTTTTTCTTCTTTCCATGAATAGAGATCTTTTACAGCATTCAGTTGTGCTAAATAATCGGCAAGAAGTTGATCAAAAAACAATAGATACGCTTTAAATTGCAATCGTTGCGCTTTTCTTACATCCGTTTCACTGTCGGCGACTCCTTCTTTGCCTATTTTATAAGTTTTTGGAAATTCATCCTGTATAGAAATATAGTGATCCAATTCACGGTTCTTTCCTGTGGGTAAAGGAAGTTCAACATTTAATATCTCTGTGGGTCGACTGTTTTCGGAATTGTTTTCTTCCGGTTTGAATATGGGTTTAAAAGAGAGGAGACCACGGGTGATTACATATTGATTCAATGAATTATTTACGGTTTCATCCGAACCACATTTGTGATAACGGAAAGCGTATTTTTTTGTAGATTTAAGTTTAACAGAACCATAATTGGTGATTGAAACCTTTTTACAATCGCAATCTTTTACAACATAATGGAGATGCCTGACATTTATCACACCATCTATCCCCATAATCAGATTGATGGCATCGGAAATATTTAACTGCTCCATATTTTCGAACTGTTCCATTTCATCTCTATCGATAAACCCCAATTTTGGGACATACCCCTGATAAATCTCTTCTACCGGTTTATCCTTTTCGAGCATTTCAGTCAAGGTATAGAGTGGGATCGCAGGATTTATATAGTTGTTCATTCTTTTTTCAACCTCTTGTATGATTGGTTCGTACTTACAATCGGATTTAATTTCGATGTTTGCACATATTCCAACCTCTACACTATTTAGTATCAACACATCCTGGACATCTTCGCATAGATTCCTTATTTTAAGGAACATATTCCTGATATAGTGTTTACAGTAACTGTATATATATTTTTCATACTCTTCTTTTGTTGCATAACGACCGTTTCGCTCTCTTCCAAAAGTCGACCGGTAATTTTTAAGCACATCGGCACTCTCCATATCAACGATGATGCGGTAGAATCCTTTCATGGGAATTGGTGTCATCTGGTTGTATTTTTCAAACCAAATATTACGGATACACGGTATATGTTCTAACATCCATTTACGGTAGTCGCTTATCGTAAGCGGATGGCAGGAAAGTATTTCATGGGCGGGAATAAAAGAGTTGTCCATATCTGGACGTTTGCCACCCGGAGGCGTTAAGATATCCTTTATATCGAAAGAAGTACGGTAACCTAAATCAGTCAGTGCATAACAG
>Ga0209628_10001420_pt1 | contig 15507 bp, 11 predicted proteins | sample TergutCu122P4_FD_187285 | JGI IMG/M metagenome (GOLD analysis project Ga0209628, IMG submission 187285) | Cubitermes ugandensis P4 segment gut microbial communities from Kakamega Forest, Kenya - Cu122 P4 (SPAdes) (version 2) | ecosystem: Host-associated > Arthropoda: Insects > Digestive system...
AAAAGTGCCCTGCTGACAATCTGGGAGATGTTCCTGCCGACGACGTATCCGTACACTTATGTCGAAGCGTGGGAGCCGTCGATTTCGTGGCACTTTTCGAATCCCAACCTGTTTTTCGTCAATTGGGACCGATCGGAATTGCGAAAGACGTTTGCCGAAAAACTCGCACCGGCCCCGGCCCTGTATCGGGCACTTGCGGAGCTGCCGTTCGATGACGCCAAACCGTTCATCAAGCGGGACGCGATTGATATTGCCAGGACGACGGCCAACAAACTGGCGATTCTTGCGATGAGCAATCTCAACGTCGCAATAAAAAACCGACGTGAGGGGAAGGGGACAAGCGAAGAGGTTCTCCTGGCCGCAAAGCGTTTCCAGCGGCATTGGGAACTGTTCCGTGATCTGTTGTCGCTCCACGACGATTATTCGATGAACGCAACTTACGAACGTCTCAAAACGGTCGCCGAGGTGAATCCCTGTTTCGAACAAACGCTCATTGCAAACGGGGGCAACAGTTATTGTGCTTCGTATCAGTATGAGTTGTTCGCCCACTGTTATCTTCCGATAGTTCAAGCGTATACCGAAGCGGTCGAACAGTGGGTCGAAGCAGGAGATGCTGCCGCGACAATCGACCTGGACGCTTTGCAAAAGGTTTACAAGGGTGCTTTTGCGAACGTTCAAAAGAAGTCCCTTGCAGAGATGAAACCGACTGCTCCGCAAACGGCGGAGCGGTATCGCCAAATTATGTTGGACCTGGCAGACGTTGCCGAAGAACTCGTGAAAACCTTGTAACCGTTCCCATGTCGCACCGGTGTGGCCCATTTTCCATTTTTCAATTTTTATTTCTCATGCTTCGTCGTACATTTGTTCTCGGAGTCGGAACCTCTTTGCTGACCGTTCCGTTTTTGGCTGCGGAGAAATCCGCCCCGCTGGTGATCGCGGTGATGGACCCGTTTGCACTGGATTTGGCGTGTTCCTGCGTCAAAGGTTTTTCGCAACGGAAATACAACGTGCTTGCCGGACATCTGCGCGGCGAGTTGGGGCGTCCGGTTACGTGCGTCTTTTCGGGATCGCTCCGACCGACGTTTTCGAAATCGCCAACCGGGAGAATCGATCTTGTGATCGGCAAAGACGATGTCGTGCGGCATGAAGCCAGGAGTTTCAAGCTGGAAATCGAGCCGCTTGCAAAATTGACCGATCTTGAAGGAAAAACGACGCATCACGGCGTCTTCGTCGTTGAAAAAAGCGATCCGGCGCAAACACTTGGCGATCTGGCGTCGTACAAAATCCTTTTCGGGCCGGAATACTCGGCGGAACGGCGTATCGAGCCGGTCAAAATGCTTCGCTCATGCGGTGTTACGGTTCCCGACAAGCCGGATTTTCGCGTCTCCGATAAAGACGCCGCATTGGAAATTCTCGACAATGAAGACCCCGATACGCGAATTTGCGCAACACTTTCCGCCCATGCCCTGAAACTCATGGAAGGGTGTCAGACGATTGAAAAAGGAGCACTGCGTCTCCTAGAACAAACGCCGGAAGTTCCGTTTATCACGGTGTTTGCGGCCAAAACACTCGGTCAGGAAGCCGTTAAAAAAATCCGGAATTCCCTGTTTACGTTCGGTAAAAATGAAAAGAATCTCGCTGCGTTGGAATCAAAATCGGGGTTTGTCGCTTACGAGGAGAAGGGCATCGGGAATCGAGAATCGGGAATTGAGTAAAAGTTCGCTCATGATTCTCTATTTCCTGTTTCCCATTTTCTATGCCCTATGCCCGATGCCCTATGCCTTGGCTGCTACAAACTGGACTCAATGGCGTGGTCCGGATCGGGCGGCAAATTCGGCAACACTACCGGATTCCTTTGATCCGCCGCCGGTGCTTCTTTGGGAAAAACAACTCGAAGGGGACGGAATTTCCGGCGTCGTTGCGACGGAACAGGTCGTGATCGTTGCCGACCGTGACCGCCTTGACACCACGGACATGTTTCACTGTTTCGATGCACGGACGGGAGAAGAACAGTGGACGTTTTCCTACTCCGCGCCGGGCAAAATCGACCCCGATTACGGGAGTTCGCCCCGAGCGACGCCACTGATTCACGACAACCGGCTTTACACGCTCGGCGGCTTCGGGCACCTGCACTGCGTCAATCCCGATGACGGCAAGGTTTTATGGGACAAAAATCTCCCGGTCCGCTTTTCCGCAAAAATGCCGCACTGGGGTTATTCCTGTTCGCCGCTGTTTGTACCCGCCGATCCAGGCGTTCCCGGTTCGAAAAACAAGCTGATCGTGCAACCGGGCGGTGTCACGGCGCAGCTCGTCGCACTGGATTCGGAAAACGGCGGGATCGTCTGGCAATCTTCCGGCGAGGGAAAAGAAGCCGCGTACACGTCGCCGATTTGCGCAACGTTTTTTGGAAAGACGCAAATAATCACTTACGATCAGGACACGCTCGGCGGTTACGATTGCGAAACAGGCAGGCGTCTTTGGGAACTGAAACCGCCCAAGCGGGGGGATTTCAACGTTCCGACGCCGGTCGTGATCGGCGAACGTTTGCTTCTTTCCACGGAAAACAACGGGACGCGATTGTACGAATTTGACACCACAGGCCGTATTCAGCCTGAGCCGGTGGCGAAAAACAACGACCTTTCCCCGGACTCCGCGACCGCCGTTTTCCTGAAGGATACCCTCTACGGCATTTGCGGCTCGTTGTTTTGCCTGAATCGTAACACGCTTGACACCGAAGCGGTTCTCGACGACGATGCGTTTACCGACCACGCAACTCTGATTGCCGGAAAAACACTCAGCGGCAAAAAGCGGCTCCTCGTTGCAGGGATGAACGGCGACGTGGTGTTAATCGACGTGGACGAAAAAACGCCGAAACTTGCTGGACGAATCCCGGCGAAACGTGTTGACGCAACGCTCCTCGCTCACCCGGCCGTCGTCGGGGACCGTCTGTATGTGCGAAGCGTTACGGAAATCCGATGTTACCAAATGAAAGCGAACGACCAGTCCGGAGACTTTCCACGTTGATCTGCGGACGAATTGGCTCCGGTAACACAATCTTTCATTTCTCATCCAACACGATCACACGGAATCCGACGTCGAAAACCTGTTGCCCGGCGAGGTATTTTTGTTTGAACGCCGTTCGGGCACGGTGCGGCGGATCGTACCAGGAACCCCCTTTAACGATACGATAATCAGGAGCATCCGTCGGTGCGTCGGCGGTCCACTCGGAAACGTTGCCGTGCATGTCGAACAGCCCGAACGGATTGGGGGCGTAACTTCCGACCGAAGCCGAAACCCGGCTGTGGTCGTCAAACCGTGTGTCCGCCGGTCGCCAGGCCGGTAGGGAGTCACGCCGTCCCGGCCAACCGAAATCGTTGATCCGATGATTGTTGATGTCCGACAAATTCGCATACGGCGAAAAATTGGTGTCAAGCGTTCCGTACCAAAACGGCGTATCAGATGAGTTTACCCCGGCACCAGCGGCGTATTCCCATTGGGCTTCGGTGGGTAACGCAACCTTTTTGCCCGACTTTTGGGAAAGCCAATCGCAAAACGCAACGGCACGGTTCCACGAAACCCGCACAACCGGCTGCGTCGGATGCGAGAGCGACCAGCCCTGTTCGCCGGGACTGAAAAGGATGAAATCCCCCGATTCGATTCGGCTGTCGTGCGTCGGATCGAATTGGGCAAATTGCTCGTTCGTGATTTCGGTTGTCGCCATGAAAAACGATTTTTCAATCGTAACAAGTCGCGGCTGTTCGTCGGGAAACGAGTTCGCCTGCCCCATGCGAAAACGACCTGCCGGAATGGACACGAATTTCAGATCAACGCCTTCGCCGAGCGAAATGGTCATTGTTTCCTGGCAGTCGGGAACGGAGCGGAGCGGAGTAACGGAATTTTTTGCATCGTAACCATTTTCGCGTGATCCCGTCATTACGCTGCGCTCCATTCCGGCTTTTATTGAATTATCCCGGTCCAAAACCGCTCTCGGATAATCCACATTCGGATCGTCGTCCAGCAGCGAATCAGTTTCGGCGTAGCGGCGGCGCATTTCGTGACGGCGCTCAAACTGTTGCCGCACAAGCTCCGGATTGTCGTCGGCGATGATGTCACGCCAGTTTCCGTGAAACGGGGCGTTCAGGTCGATCCAAACGATGAGCCGGTCCCAGGCTTCCGCGTCCAGCTCGACGCCGTGATGCCCCTTTTGCAAAAGCTGCACTACACGGCTTGTGTCGGCGTGGTATTCCCGTGGGTACGGCACCTGCATCGGCCCCTCTTTCGTTTGAGCGCGAACAAACCGCCGCAGTTGGAAGTACGAATTGGAAAACCGCGACTTGAGATTGATGGAATTCTGGGTGTCAAGCATCGGTCTGGGAGCGGTCTCTTCGAACGAAAAGAGACCGGGATATTCCGGGTTGCCTTCGTAATGACACTCGATACAGTATTTATCGAGTACCGGTTGTACTTCACGGACGAACGAAAAACCCCGTGTCGGTCCGTACCAGGGGGTGATTTCGTCCGGCGTGGAAAACGCCGCCGAAGCTTTCATTGGCGGGGCAACCGTGTTTTGCGACTCATGGCACCCGACGCAGGAAACGACCTCGCCCGGCATCGCGGTAAGCCAGCTTCGCATTTGCTGAATGGCCTTCCCTTCGGCGTCAAGCGGCTGTATCGAAATCGGCGTATAAGCAGGGATGCGAAAGTAGGCACTACCGTCGTCGTTGATCGGCACCGTGCCGATGATCCGTCTGGGATCCCAGGGACCGTCCAGACCGACGCTGTACGGCTCGGCACCCATATTGCGGTACGAAAATTGATAGCTGAAAAGCCGCAACGATTTGACCGACCCCGGCGAAACGCCTTGGAGTCCTTCCCCTTCGTAAATATTGGCGATGAACACCTCGGCGTCGTCCCGCGCCGGATCGGTGCGGTCGGGAATTACCGGCGGAACGGCGGTTTTTCGAATCGGGATCGGTTCGAGCATTGCATAGCCCGGCTCGTCGTAAAGCAACACCATGTTGTCAAAGGTGTCCACCAGATAAACGCCCCAAGGGGTTTCCGGCGACGGTTTGGCAGAAACGATGTAAAAATGTTCGTCGAGCGGATAGGGATGCAGAAATTTTGGCCAAGAGCGAACAATCGGCAAGTCAAGCAATTGCGGCTCGACCGTGCGTCCCCGGCCCGGAATGCGCTGAACGGCTCCGGTGTTCTCGCGCCGCCCCAGTGTCGGATCGAACAGGACGAGATCACCCATGCGGGGCAATTCGTGGTGTCCACCGACAATCGCGACGAACTTGTTCGGATCGTTCGGGATCGGTTTGGCGAAAAACATTGATCCCGGCCAATACGAACCGCTGCCGTAATACTCAAGCTGATTTGTGCCGTCCGGGTTCGCATGGAACAAAATCCGCGACATCGCATGAGGAATGTCGGTGTATTCCCAACGCAGGTAAAGCAAGCGGCCATTATTCAGCACCGTCGGACACCAATCCTGATCTTGCTCGTAGGTCAACTGTCGGATTGTGCCGTCGGTGTGGAGCCGATAAAGATTGCAGGTCGGGCTGGTGCCGTTGACGCAGGGAACGCCGGCAAACGAGGCGGTCGAGCAAAACACGATGCTTCCGTCGGGCAAGTAACAGGCATCGTAATTATCAACATCGGCGTCGGGAATCAGCGGCAGTTTCCGCAAGCCGGTCCCATCAATATTCATTTCAAAAACGCGCCAATGTTCGTTTTCATCGACCATACTGAAAAGCATTCGGTCGGCGTTGAAATGCAAATCAACATCACCGACAAACCGCCCGTTTTCCGGCTCCAAAAGCACTTGCCGCTGCGGTGTGCCTTTCCAATCGGACAAAACGACAAGCTGATGATCGTAACCGTTTTTCGGGACCATCGAATTGGCGTTGTAATTGAGCGGCAAACCGAGATTTTTTTCCCCACGCCGCAAGACGAGCAATTGCGAAAAATCCAAGAGCGGATTGGCCAGCAAAGCCTCCCGTTTGAGGGTTTCTAACTCATTCGCATCTCGCAACTGTGTCAGCCGATCAAGGTATTTCGGTGCATCCGGGTAATCGTCGCCGAATCTTGCGGCAAGATGTCGGATCGCCAGCTCAAGTGATTCGGCGTCGATTTCAAATTGCGTTCGAAATTTTGCCGGTTCGGTCAACCGTCCGGCAAGATAACCGCAGGAATTAGCGACAAATCGTTCAAAATTGTGCCGATGCCCTTCGGGTGCCTTGTCGTAAACGGCCCCGATCCGCCAGGGTGCGGCAATCACTTTGCCCCGTCCGAGCGAATATTCCAGATGCGGTACGGCAGTGCACTGCGGGTTTTCTCCGAACGGCTTTCCTGTAGTTACCTGAAAGTGCTCATAAGCCGGATACGCGGCGTTCGACAACCAAAGTACGCCGCGATCCCAATTGAAGTCGGTAAAAATCGGATGCGACTTGTCAAACGGTTTGATACCTGACTGGGCGCGGTCATCGCCAAAAGTAACTGGACGTGTTGTTACTGTGTCAAGTCCGAGTTGTTCAAGCAAAAGCGTTCCACCGCCGGTCAGAAGCAGCCCATTCCCCTGCTCGACGAATTGTTTGAGTTGCTTGACAAACCGCTCCGACGCAAACGGCAAATCACCGGGAGGCGTTGTTTCGACCCGATGAAGCCAAAGCACGTCGAACGGCGATAGATCAACCGCTTCCGATTCGTCCAAATGGAGCAAAACCGGTCGGATGGCGACACGTCCTGCAATCCCCGTTGCCGTCAACGATTCAAGACTCAACGGAACGTTGGCCGGTTCGTCAAGCAAAAGGGCAAGATTCAGGGTTGCCGTCTTTGTTTCATCGCAGTACAGCGACGATGTGAAAAAACTGAAAAATGGGAGAAGAACGAAGCCGATAGACAGCGGAATCCGATTGAAATGTCTCATTATTACTCAAACCGTAAACAAATGGTGGCTCAAAACAGTCAAGGGCATCGGGAATCGGGCATCGGGAATAGGTCCTAAGTGAAAAACTTCCTCCAATTTCCGATTCCCGATTCCCGATTCCCGATGCCCGATGCCCTTAAATTTCAACACTTTTTCCAGTTTCATTACCATTTCGTTTACACTTTGAGTGAAATACTATTCCACCGAGAAGCTGTGGACCGTCGTATGCCTGTAGGTTTCGCCCGGCTTGAGAACCGTCGAGGGGAACTTCGGCTGGTTCGGCGAATCGGGATAATGTTGCGTTTCCAGGCACAGAGCACTGTATTTTTCGTACTTGTATCCAAATGCGCCGGTCGAACCGTTGAAGAAATTGCCGGTGTAAAGCTGAACGGCCGGTTCCGTCGTTTTCACGGTCATCGTTCGGCCCGACTTCGGGTCACGCAGTTTCGCACAGAAACTCATTTCGCCCGGCTTTTTCTCTTTGAGGACAAAGCAGTGATCGTATCCCCCGGCGAATTGCGGTTCCGTGATTTGCGATATCCGCGAACCGACCTTGTGCATCGTCAGGAAATCGAACGCTGTTCCTTCCACCTTGCGGATTTCGCCGGTCGGGATCAAGCCGTCGTCGGTCGGAAGCACCCGGTCGGCTCCCATCGTCAACTCGTGTTCGAGAATCGTGCCCGATTGTGCGCCGGCAAGATTCCAGAACGTGTGATTCGTTAAGTTGAGAACGGTTGCCTTATCGGTGGTCGCGATATAATCCATCGTCCAATCGTTGTTGTTATCTAATTTGTATACGACCGTCGTTCTCAGCGTGCCTGGATAACCTTCTTCGCCGTCTTTGCTGACGTAGGAGAGTTTCAAGCCGACCGAATTGTCGGTCGTAAACGGCTCGACGTCCCAAATTTTCTGGTCGAATCCTTTTAAGCCGCCATGCAGGGCGTTTTTGCCGTTGTTGGTCGGAAGGGTATATTCTTTTCCGTCAAGCGTGAATTTTCCTTTGGCGATTCGATTTCCGTAACGACCGATCAGGGAGCCGAAGAAAGGACGAACTTTCTCGTATTCGCCGACTGTTTCCAAATTGGCGGACACGTTGACGAATTTTCCGTCTTTGTCCGGAACTTCGAACGACCAAATCACGCCGCCGAAGTTGAGAACCTTGACGGTCAAACCGTTGACGTTTTTGAGGGCGTACATTTCGACGGTTTCACCCGCCGCCGTTTTACCGAATTCACTTTTTTCGATAGACATGGTTTTTGAAGAATTTTGTGCGAGGACGAAATTGAGGTTGATTCCGAGAAGGATTGCAAAACTCAAACTGAACAATACGACGATCTTTTTCATAACATTACCACTCCAAGGGACGTGATGGGAAAAGGTTCACAGAAACAATCCCACCATTGTACGTTGAAAAAAAATTTTTTTCAACAGAGGGGCAAATTTTGTGGGCCGGGCCGGATGCCTAATTTCGCCAAAGCAGGAGGATGAGGAAAAACGGGCCGCCGAGCATACTGGTAATGATTCCGACGGGGAGCGTTCCGACGTTCAAAACACAGCAGGCAACCGTGTCGCACGCCGCAAGAAATATGGCACCGAAGAGAAACGTCGCCGGGGCGAGAAAGCGGTGGTCCGGGCCGACGAAAAAGCGGCAGATATGCGGAACCATGATTCCAACGAATCCAATCGGTCCGGCAACGGCGACCATCGCTCCGACCAGAACTGACGTGAGCAGAAAAAGCAACGTCCGAAACCGACGTAGGTTAATTCCCAACGCAATAGCCCGATCATTGCCGGTTGCGATTACGTTGAGCGAACGTCCAAATAGGAGAATCGCGAAGGAACCGGCCAAAACGATTGGTCCGATTTGCCGAATCGCTCCCGGCGTTGCCGCGTCGAAACCGCCCATGGTGTAGCGGAGCATTCGGAACGTTTGCGACGGATCCGAAACGAATTGCAAAAACAGAATCATGCTTGCGAAGAAAAAATTCACGGCGACGCCGGCCAGGAGCATTTTTTCACCGGAAATGTCTCTTGACAGGGAGAGGAAGTAAACGACGCTCATCGCCAGCATCGCGCCGCCGAACGCGAACCAAACGGTGGCCGGTTGTCCGAGAAAAACGGTAAAAAGCGTCCCGGCAAAGATCGTCGAAAGAGCAGCCCCGAACGATGCGCCGCTGGCAACGCCCAAAGTGTACGGCGTTGCCAAAGGATTGCGAAACAAGGCTTGAAACACCATTCCGCAAAGAGACAAGCCCGCTCCGACGAGCATGGCGAAAGCGGTTCGTGGAAATCGGGATTCCCAATAAATCCGGTGTTCGAATCGCAATTGAGGATCGTCAATGTTTTGACCGTAAATCCACTCGCCGAGCGTCGTTTGGTAAAGCACCTCCTTCGGCGTAATAATCACCCGCCCGACCATCGGAAGCGCGACGAGCGCAACAAACGTCAAAAGAAGGAGCGGGAAGTATTTCAACATGTTCAAAGCGGTATCAGGTATCAGGTGTCAGGTGTCAGGTATCAGGTGTCAGGTGTCTTATCACCCGATGCCCGATGCCCGATGCCCTATTTCAGCTTACAAGCATTTGCGTTCGTATTTTTTCAGCGGCTTCCTGGTTTGCGAGAAGTTTCACCAATTGCAGGGAAAACTCCATCGCGGCACCGATTCCGCAAGCGGTGATGATTTTGCCGTCAACGACCACCGATGCCCGTTGATGCTTTACATTAGGCGGAAAATGCGATTCGGTGCCGGGATAGCACGTTGCCTCTCGTCCGGACAAAAGGCCCCACGTCGCCAAGGTCAATGCCGGAGCGGCACAGATTGCGGCCAAGTAGCGGTCCGAATTTGCGACCCGCTCGGCCATTTCTTTCAGACCGGAGTGTTCGCCAAGATGTTTGGAGCCAGGCATTCCACCGGGAAGGAGCAGAAGGTCCGGCGTCGACGTTGCAACCTCGTCCCAAGTCCGATCCGCCGTCAAAGCAATCGCGTGAGACCCGGTGACGGTTTTCCTGGCAAGAGCGACGGTCGTAACGTCAAAACCAGCTCGGCGCAGAACATCAATGGGAATAACGGCTTCGATTTCTTCGAAACCTTCCGCTAAAACAACGAAAACGGAGTGTGGCATTCTTAGTGGTAAGTGATAAGTGGTAAGTGATAAGAGAAAAAGCAACTTCCTATGCCCGATTCCCGATGCCCTTTACAGGGAAATCCCGTTTTCACTTGCGATTTTCAGCAGGTGTTCCCGGCATCGGTCGTAAGTCGCTTCGTCCGGCATGTGTTCAACCATGAGCGGCAGGTCTTTGTCCGGATGGGTCGCAACTCGTTTGAGATAAGTCGCATAATCAATGTTGCCTTCACCGAGAGGACACTCGGCAAACTGAACGGAAGACGCCTTGATCCATTTCACATCCTTGGCGTGACAACTCGTGATCCACGGCGAAAGTTTGTCGAATACCTCGTTGATAACCCCGGTCGAGTTCCACATTTTTTCCGGCGAGTTAATCAAGTTGCAGACATCGACATGAACCCCCACCCCTTTCCGGTTGATCGCACGAATCAATTTCAGGTAGGAATCGGCGGAGTCCGGCAAGGCCCACTGCATCATTTCCAACGAAAATTTCGTTCGTTTCGGCTTGGCGGCGTCAAGAATCTTTCGGACGTTTTCCACGGTTGCGTCGAAATGTTCCCGGGTTAAATCGCGCCGGTCCGGTCCGTCCCAGTATTGCGCAGAAAAACTTCCGGCGATGTTAACGCAGCATTTCGCGTTAAGCTCGTCGGCCAAAACGGTACACCGGATCACATGCTGAAGAGTTTTCTCCCGTTTTGCGGCGTCGCTGTCGAGCATGTTGCTCCACGCTCCGACTTCGGCAATCACCAGATCGTGTTTTTGGACCGCTTCAAGCACGGCCTTGATTCGATCTTTGTCGTCCAGAGAAACGTTCGGGGCATAAACGGCACGATATTTCTTTTTCGCTTCGGCGGCCCATTGTTCGGGATCCGCGTCGGAAAAAAAGACCGGGCCGCCGATCCGAACGGAATGTTGGTTCTCGTTTCGTCCCTGGCGTCGCACGGGTAATCGGTTCTGCGACCACACCGTCGAGGGACGAGCCAATAAAGCACCGGCTGCCAATGCAACCGTCCCGGAAAAAAAAGTTCTACGATCCATTGTAATTTAAGGGGAAGGAGGGAGGGGGAAAAGGGGACAAGTGGTAAATCAGTTCGGCATTCGAACCAACGTCGCGGCCCAGGAAAGTCCGACGCCGAACCCGACGAGCATTACGGTGTGCCCCGGCTGGAGCATCCCTTCGGCTTGGGCGTCGATCATGGCGATGGGAATACTGCTGGAAACCGTGTTTCCCCGCGTTTGAATATTGTTAAAATAACGTGTCGGGTCCAATTTACACTGCTGCCGCAAGCGTTCCAGCATAAACCGATTCGCCTGGTGAAAGACGAACGTGTCGATCTGTTCACGGGTTTTTCCGCTTCGCAAAAGAAGCGCATCGACCATCGGCGGTACGCTCTCCAGAGCGAAGGTGAAAATTTTCGAACCGTGCATGTAAAGTTGGTCGAGCGAACGGAAATTTCCGTGTCCATCCTGCTTTTCGACGGCGGTTTCCGGGCTGCTCGGCAAGCGATGAGCACCGGCAGGAACGATCAATAAATCGGCTCCGCTTCCGTCGGTTCCGAATACGAACGGACCGATGAGCGGGGCCGGTGAATCGGATTCGACCGCCCGAATCAGCGTTGCGCTCGCCCCGTCGCCGAACAGCGGACGGTTCATCCGGTCCTGCTTGTTGATATATTTCGTGTACGTTTCCGAAGTGATGAACAAAACATTCCGGCACATCCCGGCTTCGATCAAGCCTTTGCACAAGGCGAGGCCGTAAATATAACCGCTGCAACCGAGGTTGAAATCGAGAGCACCGCACGATTTCGGCAGACCGAGCTTGTCCTGGAGAATACAGGCGGATGTTGGAAGAAAATAATCCGGCGATTGGGTGCAAAAAAGGAGAAAGTCGATTTCGTCCGGTCGGCATTTTCCCTGGGCGAAAAGCCGTTTTCCGGCGATAAGTCCCATGTCGAGTGCCGTTTCACCGGGAGCCGCTACCGGTCGCTGTTCGATCCCGATTTTCTGAAAAACCTTTGCTCTGGCCCAGTCGGTAAAATTATGCGACAGTTCCTCGTTACTCAACGTCGCTTCGGGGAGGTAGCAGGAAAGATCACAAATTTGAGCAAGCGGCATAGAATTACGAATTACGAATTACGAATTACCCACGACGAACGAATTGTACCGTATTTGCTCGAAATTGTAAACGGCGTCCTTAAATCTTAACGCTCCTCTCGACTTCACAACCATTTCGTTTACAATCCGGAGTGACAACGTGTAAGTTTTTTGCTAAAAACGCTTCAGCTTTAAAATCCAATGGCCAAAATTTATTATGTCGGCGACTGGGCCGTTATGCTTGGTCCGATTTTTGCGGAAACCCCTTTCAATTACGCCGTCAAGGGGACGGAAATCTTCAACTACGGGAAATGGCTCAAGGAAGCCATTGAATCGACCGGGGAACATGAAGTTCTGAGCGTTCCCACTTGGGATTTTTACAAACTCGGACCCGGCGAGTACGAAAAAATCATTGACGGCCATGACCTGATCATCTTTTCCGATACCGAGGCGAAGAATTTTCAGTTAGCCCCGTCGTTTTTTGACCGAAGCCAGTTTGGGAAGAAACCGCTTACGTTTCCTGACCGGGTTCGCTTGACCGTCGAGGCCCTCAAGTCGGGCAAACATCTTTTGTTTGTCGGTGGTTGGCTTAGCTTCAACGGCGAAATGGGAAAAGGAGGCTGGGGCCGTACCGGACTCCGTGAAATCCTCCCCGTCGAGTGCCTTGAATACGAAGACCTGTGTGAAAGCACTGAAGGCTGGTCGGGAACGCCGGTGCTTGCGAACCACCCGATTTTAAACGGTGTGCCGCTTGACACCATGCCGCCGATTCTCGGTTACAACCAAGTCAAGCCGCGTGAAAATTGCGAGGTGATCGCCCATTGGAGCGGCACCAAGGATCCGATGCTTGCCACTGGAACCTTCGGCCAGGGTCGGGTTGTCGCTTACACGTCCGATCCCGCTCCGCATTGGGGGTGCAACTTCGTCTACTGGGAACATTACAACCGGTTTTGGTTGAATGTCGTGCAGTGGCTTTTGAAAGGATGAAAAAATGGAACGTAAAGTCATCGACAAAGCGACAAGCGATAAAATAGGCTTCCTGACCTCACTTTTCCCATCGCTGGAGACAAGCAAGTGCCAAACAAAGAATTTACGAATAAATTAATTTTGGGCGACAATTTAGAGGTCCTCAAATCGATAGAGAGCAAAAGCGTGGATTTAGTTTACCTTGATCCGCCGTTTTTCAGCAATCGGACTTACGAGGTGATTTGGGGTGATGATGGCGAAAAACGCAGTTTTGAAGACCGCTTTGCCGGCGGAATTGACCATTATATCCACTGGCTAATAGTTCGTGTGCGACAGATGCACAGAATCTTGAAAGAGACAGGCAGTATTTTTCTGCACTGCGATTGGCACGCGAGTGCGGAAATTAAGGTTGACGTTCTCAATAAAATTTTCGGCAGAAATAATTTTCGGAATGAAATTATTTGGCACTATTATAATAAATTACCAGATAACAGAAAAGGAGTTTTTACGAGGGGGACAGATACGATTTTTTGGTATGTAAAAAATCAAAATGCTGAATACTGTTTCAATCCATTAATCGAAAAAAGAGAAAATCCTGTTAAGCAATTAATGCGAAAAAAAGTTGATGGAAAAGCAATAAATGCAAGAGATGAGCAAGGAAATTTGATGTATCAAGTGAGAGAAGAAAAACTTGTAGATAATGTTTGGCGGATTTCGATGTTGCAACCTGCCGACAAGAAAGAACGTATCGGTTACCCTACACAAAAGCCCGAAGCACTTTTACAACGGATTATTGAATGTGCCACAAACGAGGGTGACATTGTCCTCGACCCCTTTGTCGGCGGTGGAACAACCATAGCCGTTGCCGACCAATTGAACCGTAAATGGATAGGGATAGACCAATCCGTTATGGCCATCAAAGTTTCCGATTTACGAATGAAAAAGCGGGCCGATGATTTGTTCAGGAAAAAACAACCTTACGAGGTTATTTTGCCAACATTCGACCTGAAAAAACTCCAAGCGACTGGCGGAAAAGAATTTGAAATATGGATTGTGGATAAATTCGGAGGCGTACCCAACGAAAAAGGGGGCAAGGATTTTGGCATTGACGGACATACGCAATACGGTACGCCCATACAGGTGAAAAAATGGAAAAAACCTGTCGGTCGCGATACGCTTGACGCTTTTCTTACGGCGATAAAAAATGACGACAACTATTTGTTTGAGAAGAACAAAAAAGAAGGGCAAATTTGCGGTTTTATCATTGCTTTCGACTTTTCAAAAGATATTATCAACGCTGTTTCAAAGTTGCGAAACAAAGAAGATATTATTATCGAACTGAAATACATACGCGATATTATTCCTTATGAAAATCCTCCGAAAGTAACATTAACTGCCGAAAAATTGGAAGATTTGAAATACAAATTTGAGGCCAATACCGAAAGCAAAACAGGAATTGATTTCTTTGCGTGGGATTTGTCGCATAACGAAGAAGAGTTTAAGGCCGATGTCGTCATGGACAAAACAGGCGTCCAGGAAAAGAAATTTACGGAAGGAAAACACCGTATTGCCGTCCAAGCCGTTGACAAAAAAGGTTTAAGCGGCACCGATAAGATGAAAATTGATGTGAAACGCAAAAAAGAAAAGAAAAAATAAACGGCCTTGTTTTTGTGTTACAGCCATCTATTTTTGAAAAAGACAAAAAGTAGCCGTTCACGGTTTTTTTAAACTGTTTTTTATATCCACTTTCCAATAAAGGACTTATGGCAACTGCCGACTCGAAAATTTCAACGAAAAATGCAAAACTGTAGGTTTCGTAAGTTATTGATAACCAAGAAATTATAAAAATCGCATTTCAAAACCCGTAAACGGCTACTGTTTATATGAGGAGAAAACAATGTCCGAACAAATAGCACCATTGACTTACGAAAGTGTCCTTTCCCTGATTCAAAAATCTAGCTTGGAATTCCGCCAGTGGTTGGAGGAATCTTCCCAGAAATTCGATAAGCGGATGGAGGCACTCGCTGAGCAAATGAAGAAAACCGACGAGATGAGCAGGCGAACTGAACAAAAAATTTCCGACCTTGGTTCCCGCGTTGGGGAAATTGTCGAAAATATGGTCGGCGGCGATATCGTTGAGCAATTTCAGGCGTTGGGGTACGCCGTTACCGCCCTTTCCCGGAATATCATTTTTGGAATGGAGGGCACGAAAGACGAAGGCGAAATTGACCTGCTCTTGGAAGACGGCGATATTGCTATCCTTATTGGTAGCCGTTCACGGCCTAATCGCGTTAAATCGATGAAATTGGTCTTGTTTCGAAGTGGCAAAAGGAGTACACTGTGACACATGGATGTCAAAGACCAACGGATTGCCGAACTCGAAACGCTACTTCA
>Ga0209628_10001421_pt1 | contig 15501 bp, 10 predicted proteins | sample TergutCu122P4_FD_187285 | JGI IMG/M metagenome (GOLD analysis project Ga0209628, IMG submission 187285) | Cubitermes ugandensis P4 segment gut microbial communities from Kakamega Forest, Kenya - Cu122 P4 (SPAdes) (version 2) | ecosystem: Host-associated > Arthropoda: Insects > Digestive system...
TTCCAACGAAATGGCGTTTAAATTAGCCGGACGAAATGCGTTTAAAGAAGCGTTTAAAAATGCTGGAGCGAGAATTTTAGAGCCGATTTACGATGTAGAAGTATTTGTACCCTCTGAAAGTATGGGTAGCGTAATGACCGATTTACAAGGTCGCCGAGCAGTAGTTATGGGTATGGACAGCGAAGGAAATTTCCAAAATATACGTGCAAAAGTTCCGTTGGCAGAGATGAATAAATATTCAACTTCATTAAGTTCCATCACAAGCGGACGTGCCTCTTACGGAATGAAATTTGCTGAATATCAACAAGTTCCGACAGACGTTCAATCCGCACTACTCAAAGCCTACGAAGAATCTCAAACGGAAGAGGATTAGGGTAGAAATTAACACACAAAACATATTTGTTGAAAAATCAGAAACTATAGAAGTTTTTTCAAATTATTTTGTTAATTTGTGATGGTTCGTAATTGGCGAGGTGAGTGCCTATTTATAATTCGGAATATTTTTATCACTTTCAGCATAGATTAGTTGGTATAAATTGTACATTAGCATATAGTCTAACCCGTTGAAAATACCTGTAAAACGACTTCCTTTAAATTGTTCATCAAGTGTTGCACGGTAGCGATAAGTATTCGCCCAACCTCCTGATGCAATATTGTCGGGATTATTTGGTGTTTTAAAATTATACGGACCCTCATACGGAGCAGCATCTAATTCTTTTCTAATCAATTCTTTTTCAGCATTGTTTGGATTTTTATCGTGCAAAAATCGCCAAAGACTAAGATAAAAACTTCTCCATTCGTGCGGTTTTGTTCCTTTTGTCCAATAGGTATTATTAATTAAACCTTTTTCAGTTTTTTTTCCCCACGAATCGCCCATAGCAGCAAGCGTAGATACCATAGAACGATTCCATTCTTGCGAGCCCGGAATACCTCCTTGACACACATTCCAAAGCATATACATATTATTTCCACCTATTGTCCATTTGAGATTTCCTGTTTGAAAATAGGTTTTTGTCATGGAAGATAACTTTTTGGAATCGAAGGTATTATAAAAATAATCAATATCTTTTCCTGTAACTTTTGCTGCCGCACAAGCAATTCCAAAACCAAAAAATGATGTTACTCCTCCCGTACTTTCCGAAATAGATTGGCAGTCTGGTTTTTTTATTATGTAGCCTTCTCCGCCACAATTTTGACAACTATTTTTTCCAATTATATGTAAAGAAATCAACTCAAAAATATATTTTGCTCTTTCGGCAAGCGGAGGAACGCACTTTGCAACCAAAGCAATACCCATCATTATTCCGTATGCTTCGTCTTGACTCATTGGTTCTTTTTGAGCATGAATATCATACAACACGTTTACCCATGCAGGTTTTCCATTTTCTAATCCATTCATACAACCGCTATCAGAATTCCATATATTTTCAGAAGTTAATCCTATATTTAATGCATCAAAATGTATCTTGCCCAATTCTGTGGTTGTATCCAAATAATTAATTGGAACATTTTCCCGTATGAAAAAACCGTCTAAACAATTTTCTTTGCCCCAATAGTGTTCGCATTTGTCCATTTGCTCTTCATAAGCCGATAAAGCATAACGTAACTCCTCCAATGTTTTTTCTACTTTTTGAAGTTGATTATTTCGTATCAAAAGTTGATATTCTGTTGCCAAAACGCCCAAATAATAACCAAAATGTACACCATGCTGTCCATAACAAAGTTGCGGCTTCAAATCTCTATTTCTTATGCAAACAACCATACATTCGCCTGCTTTATCGCCCACGTACATAAAATATTGATTAAATCGCTGACGATAATGCCAATATTTATCAAGATTTACTTGCTCTGTTTGTGCTATTATAATTCCATCAAACAAAAATAAAAATAAGATAATTATAATTTTTTTCATTTTTTTACAAAGGTAGCATTTTTTTGAGTGAAATGTAAAAAAAAGTTACTCTGCAACAACAACAACATAATAATCTTTCTTTCCCTTTTGTACCAATAAATATTGATTATTTATTAAATCTTTTGTACTAATTATTAAAGAATCAGTTACTTTTGTTTTGTTTACCGATACACCGTTTTCTTTTAACATACGCCTTGCCTCGCCTTTTGATGCGAAAATATCTGTTTCTTGTGCAAGTAAATCTACGATGTTTATGCCCTCTTCGAGTTTAGATGTCGAAATTTTGTATTGCGGAACTCCCTCAAAAACAGCAAAAAACATCTCTTTGGATAACGCCGACAAACTCTCCGCAGTACCTTTTCCAAAAAGAATTTCGCTTGCCTCAACACTCGCTTGATAATCTTTTTCGGAATGAACAACAATGGTCAATTCTTTTGCCAATGTCTTTTGTAACATTCTCAAATGCGGATTTTTGTCGTGTTCTTGTTCCAAATTTTCGATTTCATCTTTTGAAAGAAGGGTAAAAATACGAATAAAATTTTTAGAATCTTCGTCCGAACAATTAAGCCAAAACTGATAAAATGCGTATGGCGATGTCCGATTGGGGTCGAGCCAAACATTTCCTTTTTCTGTTTTTCCAAATTTTCCGCCGTCTGCTTTTTTGATTAGCGGACAGGTAAGCCCGTACGCCTCGCCAGACGTTACCCGCCGAATCAACTCCACACCAGTAGTGATATTTCCCCACTGGTCAGAGCCTCCCATTTGCAAACGGCAATTTTTCGTCTGATATAAGTGCAGAAAATCAAAACCTTGCAATAATTGATACGAAAATTCGGTAAATGAAAGTCCCGTTTCGATGCGTCTTTTTACCGAATCTTTTGCCATCATATAATTGACTGTCAAATGTTTACCTATATCGCGGATAAACTCTAAAAAACTATAATTTTTTGTCCAATCGTAATTATTCAGCATTTCAGCGGCATTGTTTCCCGAATCAAAGTCTAAAAATTTGGAAAACTGTGTTTTAATCATCGAAATATTGTGTGCAATTTCTTCTAACGACAACAAATTTCGTTCTTCGGACTTGAAGGACGGGTCGCCAATCATTCCCGTAGAGCCACCGACAAGCACCAAAGGTTTATGTCCATTTTGTTGCAAATGTTTGAGTAACATAATGCTTACCAAATGTCCGATATGCAACGAATCTGCCGTAGGATCGAACCCCACGTATGCAGAAATTTGTCCGTTATTTAATATTTCTTCCGTTCCGGGCATGATGTCGTGTATCATTCCCCTCCATTTTAACTCTTCTACAAAGTTCATTTTTTTTTATTTAACGTGCAAAGGTACATTTTTTTTGCGAATAGTAAAAAACAAAGAGGTGAATGAAGAAATAATCATAATAAACTAAACGGAACACCCAAAAATATTTACTATTAAAAAAAAGATTACCTTTGCACCCATTAAAATAAAATACAATAAATGGTAAAAATAGGCATAATAGGAACGGGACATTTAGGAAAAATACATCTTAATTGTCTAAAGAATATACCAACCGTAGAATTGGTTGGGTTTTATGATACGGATTCGGCAGTTGCAGAAAATATTGAACAACTATTTAACATAAAAAGGCATTTAACATTTAATAGTCTTATAAATGCGTGTGATGCGGTGGATATTGTTGCTCCGACCACCATGCACTACGATTTGGCAATGAACGCCATGCAAAAAGGAAAACACATTTTTTTGGAAAAACCCATTGCAGCGACAGTGCAGCAATCGCAGGAAATTGTGTCTTATTCCAAAACACATAATATAAAAGTACAAGTCGGACACGTAGAGCGATTCAATGATGCCTATCTTGGTGCAAAAAAATATATAAATAATCCTCTTTTTATTGAAACGCATCGTTTGGCGGAGTTTAATCCCAGAGGGACAGACGTATCGGTGGTATTGGATTTGATGATTCACGATATAGATATTGTTTTGAACATAGTTAAATCGCCTGTAAAACAGATACACGCCAGCGGAGTTCCCGTTATTAGCCAAACGCCTGATATTGCCAACGCACGCATCGAATTTGAAAACGGAGCAACAGCAAATTTAACAGCAAGTAGAATATCCATGAAAAAAATGCGGAAAATGCGAGTTTTTCAGCCGAATGCTTATATTACGATGGATTTTTTGGAAAAACGAGCAAATATTATGCGACTTCGAGATTATGTTCCCGAAGATGATAATGATTTACTTCCACTCATAATTGATTTAGGTGAAAATAAAGGTAAAAAACGAATTTTTATTGAATCACCAGAAAGTAAAAAAATAAATGCGATAGAAATGGAACTTTCACTCTTTGCTGATAGCATTATAAACGATACTCCTTGCGAAGTCCCGGCAAAAGATGGACACGAAGCACTGGAAGTCGCCTTTCAAATTATGAATAACTTTAGCCAAGTTTCTGTTTCTTATTAAAAAAAATTATACCTTTGCAAAAAATAAATAAATACTTATATGCAGAACGAAATACTTAAACTTCAGCCGACAGCGGTTTGGAAATATTTCAACGAAATATGCCAAATTCCGCACCCTTCAAAAAAAGAAGAGAAAATGATTGCCTATCTATTGGAAACAGGTAAAAAATTAGGGTTAGATACAAAACGAGACCAAATCGGAAACGTACTCATCTCAAAACCAGCCACAAAAGGAAGGGAAAAGGTTACTACCGTTATTTTTCAAAGCCACATGGATATGGTATGCGAAAAAAACAACGATACCGTATTTAACTTCGATACTGATGCCATTCAGCCCTATATTGACGGCGAATGGGTGAAAGCGAAAGGCACTACACTCGGTGCTGATGACGGCATCGGAATGGCTATTCAATTAGCGTTATTGGAAGATAATTCTATCGAACACGGACCAATCGAATGCTTATTTACTGTAGATGAAGAAACGGGACTTACGGGTGCGTTTGCTCTGGAAGCAGGTTTTATGAAAGGAAAAATGTTGCTCAATTTAGATTCTGAAGACGAAGGGCAATTTTTTATCGGTTGTGCCGGCGGAAAAGACACGATTGTGAAAATAGATTACCAAAAAGAAGCCGTTCCGGCGGGTATGAAGGCGTTTTACGTTTTGGTAAAAGGTTTGAAAGGCGGGCATAGCGGGGACGATATCAACAAGGGATTGGGCAATGCCAACAAAATCCTAAACCGTATTCTCTTTGCGGGTACGTACCAATTCGATATTGCCATTTCGCACATCGATTCGGGCAATCTCCGCAATGCAATTGCACGCGAAGGAAACGCTGTTGTACTTGTGCCTGATGCAAATTGCGTTAAATTTGTACAATTTGTAGAAAATTTTGCAAAAACGGTAAAATCGGAACTGTGCGTTACCGATTCGGGTGTTGAAGTAAGCATCGAACCAACAGAAATGCCGAAATTTGTAATAGATGATTTCACGCAGAGCGATTTAGTAGATGCGATTTATGCCTGTCCGCACGGCGTATTGGCAATGTCGCAGGATATTAAAGATTTTGTGGAAACGTCCACCAATTTGGCATCTATCAAAATGACGGATACACAAATAATTGTTACCACAAGTCAGCGGTCTTCTGTGGAAAGTAAAAAAGACGATGCTTGTAATATGATTGCCGCATTATTTGGGTTGATAGACGCTGATATTGAACATTCTGACGGTTATCCAGGCTGGAATCCGAACTCCAAATCAGAGGTATTGAATGTGTTGAAACAGGCTTATATCAATTTATTTAAAAAAGAACCTTTGGTATTGGCTATTCACGCAGGTTTGGAATGCGGGTTATTCGCCGAAAAATATCCCGATATGGATATGATTTCTTACGGACCAACTTTGCGAGGCGTTCATTCCCCAGATGAAAAATTATTGATAGAATCAGTTCAACAAGTTTGGGATTTGACAATAGAGTTTTTGAAAATTTTGAAGTAAAACAATATGGAATTTTTATCTATTTTTGCGATTGATTCGCCGCTCTTTTCTTGGGTTATTTTGCCTTTGCTTATATTTATTGCCCGTATTTGCGACCAAACAATAGGTACATTGCGGCTTATTTTCGTTTCAAAGGGCTTAAAACGCATCGTTCCTTTTTTGGCGTTCTTTGAATCAATGATTTGGCTGCTTGCAATTAGTCAAATTTTAAGTCGTTTGGATAATGTTGCCACTTTTTTGGCGTATGGATTGGGCTATGCCACAGGTAATTACGTTGGTATGCTTTTTGAAGAACGTCTATCTATCGGCTCGGTGATTATTCGTATTTTTTCCAAAGAACATATTTCCGAGTTTATCGAAGTGCTGCACAAGCATAATTACGGTTACACCATCATCAATGCCGAAGGAAGTACAGGTGAATTAAAAATTATATTTTCCATTATCAACCGAAAATATTTATCACATCTGATAGGACAAATCAATGCGATTGATAACCAGACTTTCTATACAGTTGAAGAAGTAAAATCAGTTAAAAGAGGTATTTTTAAGCAATCAGAACGGAAAAAATACATTGTTTCACCGCAAAATTAGGAAAATTAAAATTTTCACACCACTACTTACATTCACTACAAATTGTGTTTTTTGCACCCAAATTTTCACGAATTAGATAAGAATAATTTTTAATTTCTTGACAAAAACGGGCTTTGTTTTTCTTTGCTGCTAATGCACAAGCAGTTTCAAATTTCTTTGATATATAACTTTTTTCGTCCAAACTGTAAAGATTTAAGTAGGTAAAGATAAAATCTTCACTTACATTTGGATTTTCAATATAAGGGTCTAAAGTTCTGCGTGCAAACTCAAAATCGCCGTACTGTATAAAAGAAGAAGCCACTTCGTATGCCTGCTGCCAATTTGCGATAGTTGGCAAGGCAATTTCTTTAATTTTTTCATACGTAGTTTCTAATAATTTTTCATCTGGATTTTCGCTCTCGTTTATAAAATCTATTATTTTGTATTGAAGTGCAATATTGATGGCATCAACTTTTTTAGGGTATGTTTTCCCAATGGCGGTATTATACAGCCTGTCCACTTTGTTTTGCAGGTTGGCAATTTGTGAAGCGGTTGTGATTTCTACACTTTCAACAGAGCAGGCTAAGGCATTAAATTCACATATTGTATTTTTGCTGTCCAATTTGGGTAAAGCGATTACTTTTTCTACGTTTTCGTGAGAAAGTCCACCATCAAAAAATGACAACATATAATATTTATTTGTCAAAAAAGGTAACATTTTAACATTATTAGGAATTTCCAATGCTTCGATAAACGATTTTACATATTCACCGTCTTCTACCTTCTTAATCATATATTTTTGAATAGCAAAGGCTAAGGGCAAATTTCCTGCCGCCAGCGTTTTGTTGAATTTATTAGTAACAAATTCCTGTTCGTATTCTTCGCTCACATCGTAAGTGGCTTTCATACGGATATAGGCGTGGCGATGTTTAGCGAGCATTGGTTCTAAATCTTTTTTAATTTTTCCTTGCGAATTTAAAGTTGATTTAACCGATTCTTTTGATTGTTTTGCTAAATAATTATATTGCGAAGAGGCGGCTATATCCCTCAAAAACAAGTCCCAACCATCATTTAAATCAATAGAATAAGGAATATTTGCTACGTTCTGCATCTGTTTCATCGCCGAAACAATACTTTCAGAACGCTTTCTTTGAAGTTCTAAATTTGACCTATCGCTTCCTTCGATAGATGTAAACGCCATAATATAGATAGAATCAATAGTAAAACGCGGTTCTTTTAACGCATCAATAAACGGTTTGATGTCGGAAGGTTCATACACCGATTTGTTTCGTTCAAACGGAACCCTAAATTCTAATACAGTTTGTTCAGGTTGAGGTATATAATTGATAGTAGTCTGTATGCCATTAAGGTCGGGTACTAAACTTGTTTTTGCACCATAACTAATAGACGGCTTTTGTACATTCGTTTTTATAATTGTTTTACAAAACGTTTTATCTTTTATAAGAATTAAGTTCACGTCAAAAGGAGTGGATACAATATTTGGTGCAGTTCCCAAATAGACGCGTATTCCCTTATCTTTTTTATCTTTAATTTCATTTTTTTTGAGCATTGTTTTGAATGTCATATATTTAGGCATTGCTCCCCTGTTGAAATAATTATAATTAAAATCATTTGCACCGTTGCAGGGCAGTTGCGAATGCGACACAAAATCGATGGCTAAACCGTCATTATCTTTTCCAATAATACGTTTTACAGCCTTTAAATTTGGGTGAGAAAAATAAACATCAGTTCCTTTTATTTCTAAATTTTGTTGTAAAAGTTCGATATTTCGTATTTCGCACTTACGGCAAATTTTTTCATCGTAAGGCTTAATACCGTATGCTTTACGCGTATAAACGGTCTTTTTAAAATTAATATCAGACTTATTGAACGATAAATCATTTCCAAACACAATAGATACATAACAATATTTATTGTAAAAATCAACGTTACAACCTATGCCTACAAAGATAAATTGTTTGTCTAACAATGTATTTACTACCTTTTTATTTCTCAGTATAGAAGCAACTATTTCGGTAGAAATATCCAAATAACTGTATTCTTCTATTCCTTGCGTTGCTTTGGCACGCGTTACGATTTCCCGAACTCGTTTTGTTGCACCGGTGTTCATGCCTCGCAATTCAGGCGTTTGATATTTATTCACGACATTGTTTTGTGTCCGCTCCTCTTTTTTTGCCATAAATGCGGACTGAATTTTAGCGGCTTCTCCCAATATTTCATTGGAAACAAGCGCATCGGCAAAATTGTATTGCATTCGTGCTAAATTGATTACGTCAATAACACAAGCCTCAACTATTGACGGGTCAAAATCTATGGGATTAAAATTCCACGTATATTGTTTATTGGATTTTAAAGACTCCGTACTAAAATTATCATAGTCATTTGACTGCGATTTTGCACCTGCATAAGAAAAAATAAGTGCAACTGTTACTCCTTTCTGTAAAAAAATAAAGAATTTTCTCATTGATATATCGTATTTTCAAAAAAATAATATAATTACTTACTAAATAAAAAACAAATGCAAAGGTACAATTTTTTTTAATAGTAAATAATGTTTAGTGTATTATATTGATATAAAAAAACATAATTTTATTTTTTTTCATCGCCGACAAATTCAATCTCTATCTAAAGTCCATTAAATTGACATTTTAGAAATAGATAACTCATTTTTCTGCTTTTGCTCGCGGATCTAACACTCCATAAATAATATCAACAAGGATAGAAATAAACACCAAAACAATCGAAATATATAATAAACTTCCCATTACTACGGGAAAATCGTATTTTTCCAATCCGTTTACAATCATAACTCCAACTCCTTTATAATCAAATATATACTCCACAAAAACGGCACCTGCCATCATGCCCGCCAACCAGCCTGATATAGCCGTAACAACGGGATTTAACGCATTTTTAATAAGATGATTTTTTATAATTTTGTACGAATTTAAACCTTTGGCTTTGGCAGTACGAATATAATCTTGCGACATCACTTCCAAAGAAGAATTTCGCATTAGTTCGGTTACAGTTGCTAAGGGTCTGATTCCCAATGTTATTGCAGGAAGAATAAGATTTTTAATATCTAAATATTCTCCATCGCCAAAATCGCTGACGGTATACAAATTGCCAAACATGTTTAACCCCGTAACATCTGCCAACAAAAAGGCAAATATCCATGCCAACAAAATCGCGGCAAAGAAAGAGGGCAGCGACATGCCCATTACAGATATTATAAGTGCGGTTTTATCAAACCAAGTATCTTTAAATACCGCCGACAATACGCCAAAAAACACGCCCGCAACAATAGCAAAAAATATGGAAACTACCGCGAGCAATGCCGTTTTTGGAATAGCCTCATTAAGCATTTCCATTACCAAACGCTTGCTTTGATAAGAACGACCTAAATACGTTTTTTTTAGCACAAATACACTTTCCTTTCCTATTCTAAACAAAGTTCGAGCATCATATTTATTTTTATCCATATAAAAAAGACTCTCCGTATTTACTTGATTATGAAAGGATAATGGAGATATATCATTCAAATAATTCAGGTAACGTATTCCTAACGGCAAGTCCAACCCCAATTCTTTACGCACAGCCTCTTCGGAACTAACATCAGAACGCTGTCCCATTGTCATGATGGTACTGTCGCCGGGCAGAATGGAGAAGAGTAGGAAAATAATCGTAATTATTCCTAACATTACCAAAAATCCATACCCAAATTTACGAAGAATAAAACATATCACAACATTAAAATTCTTAAGGAAGAAAAAATAAACACAAAGGTACATAAAATTTTTTCAATTGCATAAATATGGATAAAATTTTTTCAAAAATTTTATGTACCTTTGCAAAAAAAATATCATATTTTATGAACAAACAATATATAGGCATTCCGCGGGGTACGCGTGATTTTCTTCCGCAAGAAATGATTCGTAGAAATCACATTTTCAACATTATACGCAGTACGTTTGAAAATTTTGGGTATCTTCCGATTGAAACTCCGTCAATGGAAAATCTTTCTACTTTGATGGGAAAATACGGCGAAGAAGGCGATAGATTACTGTTTAAAGTGCTTAATTCGGGGAATTTTATAGAAGGTGTGGATTTATTAAATTCAACTCCCAATCAGTTGTCTTTGGCGATTTGTGAAAAGGGTTTGCGGTATGATTTGACTGTTCCTTTTGCACGCTTTGTCGTTCAGCATCAACAAGATATAACGTTTCCGTTTAAGCGTTATCAAATTCAGCCTGTGTGGCGTGCCGACCGTCCGCAAAAAGGACGATACCGCGAGTTTTATCAGTGCGATGCCGATGTTATTGGAAGTAATTCGCTGTTGAATGAAGTCGAACTTATTATGCTGATAGACAATGTATTTGCTAAATTGGAGATGAATGTCTGCATTAAAATCAACAACAGAAAAATTTTGAGCGGAATAGCCCAAGTGATTGATTGTGAGGATAAAATAACCGATATTACCGTTGCAATTGATAAATTAGAAAAAATCGGCTTGGAAAAAGTAAACGAAGAACTTTTATCTAAACAAATTCCTGCGTCTGCGATAGAAAAATTACAACCAATTTTGAATTTAAACGGCTCTAATGCGTTGAAATTAAATAAGTTAAAGGAAATTTTAAAATCTTCTGAAATAGGATTAAAAGGCATAGAAGAAACCGAAACCATTTTTGATTATATCTCAAAAGAGGGTTTATGTCCCGCCGCCACCGTTGAACTCGATTTGACGCTCGCCAGAGGATTGAACTACTATACGGGAACAATTTTTGAGGTAAAATCGTTGCAAGTCGAAATGGGAAGTATCACAGGCGGAGGACGTTACGATAATCTCACGGGCATTTTTGGACTGCCGAATATGTCTGGCGTTGGAATTTCGTTTGGCATCGAGCGAATTTACGATATTTGGTGCGAATTGCATAAAGATAATGAAACTTTTTTTAATCAAAATTTGAAGGTTTTATTTGCTAATTTTGGCAAAGAAGAGGCAATTTACTGCCTAAAAGCCGTAAAACATCTACGAAATGTTGGAATTAGTGCCGAACTTTATCCCGACAACACCAAAATACAAAAACAACTAAAATATGCTAATGATAAAAATATTCCATTTGTCGTATTAGCAGGTGAAAATGAAATAAATACACAAACTTTTACCCTAAAAAATATGCAAACAGGGAAGCAAAATACTATTTCGTTGGAGAAGATTTGTGAAGTAATAAAAAATGAAAAATAATTTGCAAAAATTAAAAAAACACGGTTTAAATAGATAAAATAGCCCATGACAAATAAAGAAAAATACATTGAATTTTGCGGACAAAAAGGAAACGTTCCCGTATTTTCACAACCTTGGTGGTTAGATGCGGTTTGTCAGGGGGAATGGGACGTTATTTTGATTGAGCAAAACGGCAAAATTATTGCCTCATTCCCTTACTATAAAAAAATGAAAGCAATGGGGATATTTACCTATATCGAAATGCCAAAATTATCGCAAAAACTCGGTCCCTACATTGTATATGATTCGGATAAATCGCTCAAAGAAAGTAAAAAAATAGCATACGAACATGAAATTTACAATGCAATCATTGATAAGTTGCCAAAATTTGATAATTTTGTAGTCAATTTTGATTGGAAATACAAAAACTGGCTGCCTTTTTATTGGAGAGGATTTAAGCAAACAACAAGGTATACCTATCTATTAGACAATATAAAAGACCACGATAACCGCATAAAAAATTATGCAAAATATAAAAAACAAAACATACAAAAAGCAAAAAAGAAAAAACTTACAATAAAATATGACTTGTCGAAAGAGGCGTTTTATTCCTATTTTGAAAGTGTTATTTGTGAAGAAAGAAAGGAATCGGTTAGTTTTTCAAAAAAATTGTTTGAACGATTGTATGATGCAATACATGAAAGGAAAACAGGCAGAACATTCTTTTGTGTGGACAAAAATGATAATATTCACGCAATAAGCATGGTTGTGTGGGACAACGAATGTGCGTATGAAATTATCTCAATGAGAAAAAATAAACATAATAATAGTGGAGGAACGGAATTTTTGCGTGATGCAGTAATAAAATATGTTTCACAATTTGTAAATCGGTTTGATATTGGAGGCAGTATGATTAAAGGAGTTGAAAAATCGTACCGAGATTATGGAACACAGCAAACAGAGTACTATTCTATTTCAAAATGCAATAGTTGGATTTTGAGAATAATTAAGGGTATTAAGGAGGAAAATCGTTTTTTTGTAAATCGCTTGCGAAGACTAAATCCAATAAAATGTGTACCTTTGTAGTTCGTAAAAAAACAGAGAGTAATTAAATAGATATATTAACTTCATTAAATTAACAGTATGAGTAATTATGACGTAAATGAGAATAAAGATGCTGCAAATAATAGCAAGGCAAAGAAAGTAATAAAAAGTTGTGGATTGAAAAGAGTAATAATATTAACCGTATTAACTTCCTTTTTTGGAATTTCTGCTTTTGGAGCATATTTAAGGAATGTTCCCCAAACGATTACACAACCAGACGGCACAAAAATAAACTGTTTTGCCACTGGAGACGAATTTTACAACTGGTTGCACGACTCAGCAGGATACACTATTATACAAGACAAAATAACAGGATATTACTGTTATGCAATTCTTGCAGGAGATGATTTGGTTGCATCTCAATATGTTGTGGGTACGGTCTCGCCAAGTACTGTAAATCTTACTCCTTATACAAATATTTCTGGAGAAAAAATTATGGAAAAGGTAAATGAATTTTGGCGTGATGTGCCGCAAAGGGAAGAAGGCTCTCAAACAAGAGGCGGCACTATTGCAGGAACGATAAATAATATTGTTATATACATACGTTTTGCAGACCAAGATACATTTCCACTACAGCAAGCCATTTATACTGCCATGTTTAACGATACAAGCAGCGGTGCAAATTCTATGAGAAATTACTTTAGAGAAGCAACTTATGGCAATTTAGATATTATATCTCATTTTTATCCAATAAATGACGGAGTGAATATTTTATCCTATCAGGATATACACCCAAGAAATTATTATCTTCCGTATGATACTGTAACCAATCCCATTGGTTATAGTAGTAGCGAACAAGGATATTATAGATTATCCGTATCATTTCGCAATGCCGTAGATTATGTTAAAAATCAGATACCAACTTCTTTAAATATAGATTATAATAATGATGGCAAAGTGGATAATATTTGTTTTATTATACAAGGCGCAAGTGGTCCGAGTGAAACCAATATAGGGAATGTTTTGTGGCCGCATAGAAGAGTTATATCATGTTCCGTTACTATTGTAGATACATGCATTACTTATATTAACGGGAAAAAAGCCCATAATTATAATCTTCAAATAGAAAGCATCCTCTCATATTCAGGAAATGGAGTATTATGCCACGAGATATATCATTCTCTTGGGGCACTTGATTTATACCAAGATGGTCGTGGCATTAATTATGGTGACATGGAACCCGTTGGACCTTGGGATAATATGTCAGGTAGCCAGAATCCACCACCGCACATGGGAGCATATATGAAACATAAATATGGTAAATGGATACCATTTATTCCCGAAATTACAACTTCTGGAACTTATACATTGCAATCCTTGACTTCCCCTACCAATAATTGCTATAAAATATCCATTAAAAATTCTTCGCAATACATTGTGCTTGAATATAGAAAAAAAGCAGGAACATTTGAAAGCAGTTTACCCGGTAGCGGGTTGATTATATATAGAATAAATGAACCTCGGCATCCGGCTTATGGAGGAAATGTAGGTAATAAAGGATCTGGTGGAAAAGAGGATGAAGTTTATGTTTTCAGACCTAATGGGAAAATAGACCCTGATACTTCAAGAGGCGATATTAGAAATGCACATTTTTCAAAAACAGTAGGAAGGACAGCGTTTAGCAATTTTACCAACCCCCATAGTTTTACAGCACCCAATGGCGATTATGCGAATATCTGCATTAAAAATATACGGGAAAATGTAAACGGTACTTTGAGTTTTGAAGTTCGGCTTTGTGATTATTATAACATTACTCATTCCAATACCAATAATTTACCCAATACAACTACTACTTGTGGCAGTATTCAAACAACGGGAACAGTTACTGTAAAAAGTACGGACAATGTTATTTTTGAAGCAGAAAATGAAGTTATTCTCGATGCTGGCTTTGAAATACAAGAGGGAGGAACGTTTGAAATTTATATAAACAAAGATATAATGAATTGTTGTGAAGATTAATAACTAAAATTTAAAAATATGATACGTTTATTAAAAATAAAATTAGCGACATTTTTTATTACAATGTTTATGTGTTTAAGTACATCCGGGCAATCTAAACATGTCGGTAAAATCATTTCTATGCCAAAGCCATGTGATACTGTTACTTGTGCGTCTGGTATGGTATATGGTTTGGAAATGACTTCAGGTGATAGTATTTTTCTAACGAAAAATCTTCGTTTGATTTGTTCTAATGAAAAACTGACCGTTAATGGTACTACCTATAACGCTAATGATGTGGTTCTATTAGAGAGAAAATTTTTCTTAAAAGGATGTGACGGTACTATACATTCAATAGAGTCATTAGTGGTCGATACTATATACGCATTTCCCATATTCGATATTATAACAATTAAAAAACTGCTTCCTGCCGGTATGGATATTCAACGTTTTTTAGGTACATATTCTATAACAGTAACATGTGCATATATTCCTCTTAACGACTTTCCATTTTCTATTAACGAAACAGTTGTTATAAAGGAAGGTACTGATTCGGATTTGCTAATTAGCTGGGGAGGATATGATGTTAGAGCATTTGTATCGAATGATAGTTCATTTGATATACTTCGTCAAATTTTGGAATTTGGTTTGTACAACGAGAGTTCTTTATGGGGGGGGGGAATAAAGAATGATTCTATTTGTCTATCTTATATTTTTGGAACCACAAATACTGATTTTACAGTAGATATGGGAACTATTAGGTGCG
>Ga0209628_10001422_pt1 | contig 15482 bp, 11 predicted proteins | sample TergutCu122P4_FD_187285 | JGI IMG/M metagenome (GOLD analysis project Ga0209628, IMG submission 187285) | Cubitermes ugandensis P4 segment gut microbial communities from Kakamega Forest, Kenya - Cu122 P4 (SPAdes) (version 2) | ecosystem: Host-associated > Arthropoda: Insects > Digestive system...
TATTCACACCCATGGCGGCGGAGGACATGATTTTATGGATGCCACCGTCGAAGCTTACCTGGGAGCAGCCGAAACACATGCTAAACACGGTACGACGGCGTTGTTGCCGACTACGCTTGCAAGCTCAATCGATGAAATGATAAAATCTTTTGCCGTTTATAAAGAAGCGGTAAAACAAAATAAAAAAGGAGCGAAATTTATCGGACTTCATCTAGAAGGACCTTATTTCGCTTACAATCAACGCGGAGCGCAAGACCCTGAATATTTGCGAAATCCCGAGCCGAATGAATACAATTATATTCTGTCGCAATCCGATGATATCGTTCGCTGGAGTTTGGCGCCCGAGTTAGGCGGCGCTTTGGAATTAGGCAAAGTCTTGACTGCTGAAAATATTCTTCCTGCCGTTGCGCATTCGGATGCAACTTACGAAGAAACGGAAAAAGCTTTTCATGCCGGTTTCACACATGTAACGCACTTGTATTCGGGAATGTCAACTATCACCCGGCGTAATGCTTTCAGATATGCCGGCGTTGTTGAAGCAGCTTACCTGATTGATGATATGACAGTGGAAATTATCGCCGACGGAATACATCTGCCGAAACCGCTTCTGCAATTCGTATATAAATTCAAAGGTGCGGATAAAACGGCATTATGTACCGATTCCATGCGCGGAGCAGGAATGCCCGAAGGAGAATCGGTATTGGGCAGTTTGAAAAACGGACAAAAGGTAATCATTGAAGACGGTGTGGCAAAATTGCCCGACAGAACTTCTTTTGCCGGAAGCGTGGCGACTGCCGATAGATTGGTGCGGACAATGGTTGAATTAGCCGAAGTTCCGTTACTCGATGCGGTGAAAATGATGACTCTGACTCCCGCGAGAATTATGAAAACAGAAAACAAAAAAGGGTCGATTGAAGTCGGTAAAGACGCCGACATCGTTATTTTTGATAAGCATATTAAAATATTAACAACAATAATAGAAGGTAATGTCATTTACAAAAACGAAAATGAATAATTCAACTTTCATGAAAGATGAATTAACGGTAAAAATTTTGCCGTCCAGAAACGAGATGGGAAAAGATGCTGCACGGGATATGGTAAATAAAATAAAAGAGCTTCTTACCGAAAAGGAAGAAATAAATATCATTTTTGCCGCAGCGCCTTCTCAAAATGAATTTATTGATCACATGGTTTCCGATAAAAGCGTCGATTGGACAAAAACCAATGCGTTCCACATGGACGAGTATGTCGGAATGGGAATAAACTCGCCGCAAGGATTCGGTTATTTCCTGAAAGAACGCTTGTTTGATAAAGTTCGGTTTAATACCGTCAACTACATCAACGGTCAACCGGATGACATTGATAAAGAATGTGAAAGATATTCCGGCTTGCTGGAAAAGAATCCGGTAGATATTTTGTGCCTCGGAATCGGCGAAAACGGACATATTGCTTTCAATGATCCCGGCACGGCAGATTTCAATGACAGCAAACTTGTCAAATACGTCGATCTGGAAATAACTTCTCGTCAACAGCAGGTAAACGACGGCTGCTTTTCAAGTTTGGAAAATGTGCCGTTAAAAGCGATTACGTTGACTGTTCCGGCATTGTTAAAAGCAAAATACATTTTTTGCGTCGTGCCGGCAAGCACTAAAGCGAATGCCGTTTACAGAACGTTATACGGTGAAATCAACGAAACCTGTCCTGCAACAATCCTTCGTACAAAGAAAAACGCACTTTTATATTTAGACAGCGACAGTTCTAAAATGTTAAATTCAAAATAAAAGATAAATGATTATGAAAAAGATTTTCTTAATTGCATTTTCTATCCTTTTCAGTCTGTATTTACCTGCTCAAAAACTATATAAAATCGGTATTATCGGATTGGATACTTCCCATTCGACGGAGTTTACAAAACTATTGAACGGAGGCGAAGCAAAAGAATATGCCGATTTCAAAATAGTTGCCGCATATCCTTACGGATCAAAAACAATCAAGTCGAGCTATGATCGAATACCCCAATACATCGAAGAAGTAAAAAAATACGGCGTGGAGATTGTATCATCCATAGCCGATTTATTGAGCAAAGTCGATTATGTCATGCTTGAAACTAACGATGGAAATTTACATTTGGAACAGGCGGCAGAAGTGCTGAGAGCCGGAAAAACAATGTTCATCGATAAGCCTGTCGGAGCATCTCTACCGCAAGCGATTGCAATTTATCAACTTGCAAAACGCTGCAACGTTTCCGTCTTCTCTTCGTCTTCATTAAGATTTTCCGCTCAAAATCAAAAACTGAGAAATGCCGGATTCGGAAAAGTTTTATGTGCGGATTTTACTTCTCCCGCGCCTGTCGAACCGAGTCATCCGGATTTTTCGTGGTATGGAATCCATGGCGTTGAAGCTCTTTTTACAATCATGGGCACAGGATGCAAAGAAGTAAACCGCATGCAGTCGGCTACGGAAGATGTTGTTACGGGTAAATGGGTTGATGAAAGAACCGGTGTTTTCAGAGGACGAAAATCGGGACCCGAATTATATACTTACGGAGGAATTGTCCTTACGGATAAGGGAATTAATCTTGCCGGCGGATACGACGGTTATAAAATGCTGCTTGATGAAATTATTAAATTTTTCAGGACAGGCATCGTACCGGTAACTCCGGAAGAAACGCTTGAGATATTTACATTCATGGAAGCTTCAAACGAAAGCGTGAAAAAAGGAGGAAAGATTATTTCGATGGAGGATACTTTCAAAAAAGGTCAAAAGCAAGCGAATATTTTATTGAAGAAGTATATTTCCGAATGAACGATACTTTCCGATATTACCAATCTTCGATGACATCTCACGGTTCGTTGCAAAACGTTATGGGAACACGATTTGACATAGTAATAACGGGAAAAGACAAAACCGTATCGGAACCTGTGTGGCAGGAAATTATTACGGAACTGAATCGTTTGGATAAAATGATGAATCGTTTTGACCCCGGTAGCGAAATAGCGACGGTAAATGCCCATGCCTTTCAATATCCGGTTGCAGTCAGCGGCGAATTATGGGAAATTTTATGTGATTGTGAGATTTATCACAAAAAAACAGCGGGACTTTTTGACATTACCTTAAAAGATTTTTCTAAAGTTACGTTTACCGGAAACGACCGGTCAATTTCATTTTTATCGAATGATATTTCATTTGATTTGGGCGCTTACGCAAAAGGATACGCTTTACGGAAAATTCATGTGATTCTTAAGGATGCGAATGTAGAACAGGCTTTTGTCGATTTCGGAAACAGTTCGATTCTTGCCGTCGGACATCATCCTTACGGAAATTCCTGGAAAGTGAGTATCGAAAATCCTTACGAAAACGGCGAGATACTTGACGAAATCGATTTGACGGACACTTCTCTGTCCACTTCCGGTAATGTGCCGTCTTATTCCAAACATATTGTTCGACCCGATTCGGGAATATATAACGATGAACGCAAATTAGTGTGCGTGAGGGCTAAAAATCCGGTAGAAGCGGAAGTTCTCTCCACGACGATTATGATTGCAACACTTGAAGAAAGAGAAGAAATTCTGAACCGGTTTGATGCGGATAATATAAGAGTTTACAATTCATTATAATTAATATGATAACAAACGAAAACAATCAACAGCCGGTTGACCAAAGTCTCCGACAATTTATTAAAGATTTGGGACATATTGCCGGAGGTACGGCTTTACTTGCAAGCATGCCTTGGCTGCAATCTTTTACCCCGGCAAGCGCTAAGGAAATAAAAAACGAGAAAGCGAGAATAGCGTTGATAGGTACAGGCTCGAGAGGGCAATACCATATTCAAAATTTATTGCAGATATCGCATGCCGAACTTGTGGCGTTGTGCGATAATTATGCGCCTAACTTAAAAGCCGCTTCCGAACTTTGCCCCAAAGCAAAGACTTATACAAACTACCGGAAACTGTTGGAATCGCCGGATATCGACGGGGTTATTATTGCCACGCCATTGAATTGGCACGCTCCCATGGTATTAGATTCGCTGGCGGCAGGGAAACATGTTTTTTGCGAAAAGGCAATGGCTTTGACCCCCGATCAATGCAAATCCGTTTACGAAGCTTATCAAAAAACGGATAAAGCGCTTTATTTCTGCTTGCAACGTATGTATGACGAAAAATATATCAAAGGAATACAAATGATACGGTCGGGATTGATAGGCGAAGTCGTAGGCGCAAGATGCTATTGGTTTCGCAATCATAATTGGAGGCGTCCCGTTCCTTCTCCCGAATTGGAACGGCACATCAATTGGCGTTTATATTGGGAATCTTCGGCAGGATTGATGACCGAATTGGGAAGCCATCAATTGGAAGTATGCAACTGGGCGACAGGGTTTATGCCGGAATCGGTAATGGGAATGGGCGATATTGTTTTTTGGAAAGACGGCAGGGAAGTATATGACAGCGTTAATGTGGTTTATCATTACGGCAACGGAGTGAAAATCAATTACGAGGCGCTCATTTCCAACAAATTCAACGGTATGGAAGACCAGATACTCGGAAATAAAGGAACGATGAATCTGGCAAGCGGAACGTATTTCCTTGAAGACGACAGTCAGTCAAAGTCGGGTATCAGACAACTGCTGAGCCAAATAGGGGACAAAGTATTTACGGCAATTCCGGCAGCCGGAGCAAGTTGGCGTCCGGAAACGAAACAAGCCTACACAACTCATTTCATATTAAATAAAAGCTTTCATGTAAATGACGGATTGTCAATGGTCAGCGCTGAAAAGGACGGATCGGATGAAATTCTTTCCGCTTTTTGTCAATCCTGCATAACCGGTGAAAAGGCAAAGAATATCGTCGAAGAAGCTTATTGCGCCGCTTTACTTTGCTTATTGGGTAATCAAGCGATTGCAGAACAGCGAAAAATCTCTTTCCCCGACGAATATAAAATACCCTACATGAAATTCAACTGATCAATTATTCAATTATTCAATTATTCAATTATTAATTTATGAAAGATATTATCATTACTTCAAAAAGAATAAAATCGGAAATACGCATTTTCGCCGTATGTTTTATTATAGCATTTATCATTAATATCGTTGCGATTATTATTTACAAAACACATTGGGTAGAAGTGTTTTCGCAAATAGGATTTGTAACGGTAATCGCTTTCTCGTTATACATGTTATTGTTGTTTCTGCGAATTATATTCTATTTGATTCGGCGATTATTTAAACGTTGAGAAATCAGATGGAGCTGTTTTACGTTTTTTGAGTAATGATATGCGCAAAAGCGGCAATTATTCCTCATTTATCGGATTACATTTGTCTTGTAAAAATTATTAACTTTATTAGCCTAAAAAAAACATGATTAAGTATTCAAAACTCATCAAAAAAATGTATCCGGTCCATTCATTTTTTGCAAAACTTTGTTTTGTTTTCTTCATGCTCCTTGCGGTACATCTTTCGGCATTTGCTCAAGGGCAGACCGTAAGCGGCATGATAAAGGACGCCGGTAACGAGCCATTGCCGGGTGTGAGCGTCAGCGTAAAAGGAACCAATATCGGAACGGTAACCGGCGCTGACGGTAAGTATTCGGTCAGTGTTCCGGGCAAAAACGCAGTATTGGAATTTACATTTCTCGGGTATAAAACTAAGGAAATGCCTGTAGGAAATCAAACCCGGATCGACCTTACCATGTCTGAAGACACTCAAGCGCTTGATGAAGTAGTAGTGATAGGTTACGGAACGGTGCGCAAATCCGACCTGACAGGCGCTGTTGCTTCCGTTTCCGAAAGACAATTTAAAGAAGAGCCGGTGAAGCGCATTGAAGATGTCCTTCAGGGACGTATGGCAGGCGTTGAAGTTATCTCGGAAAACGGCACGCTGGGCGGATCTTTTCGGGTACGCGTCCGAGGTACGGGTTCTATCAATAAGAGCAGCGACCCGATTTATGTGGTGGACGGTATATTATCTACCAGCGGATTGGATGGTCTCAACATGTCCGACATACAGTCGATTGAAGTCTTGAAAGACGCTTCCGCCACTGCCGTTTACGGTTCGCGCGGCGCCAACGGCGTTGTATTGGTAACCACCAAAAGAGGCGCTGAGGGTAAACCTCAGATCACTTTTGAAGGTTCTTACGGCTGGTCGAAAATAGCGAAGATGTACGATCTGATGAATGCTTACGAATATGCAACAGCGATTAGAGATGTTGGGAACGCAAGCCAAATACCGGATGCTGATTATGAAAAATACAAGGATGGCACTTTAGGCGTCAATTGGATTGATCTGATGACGCAAACCGGTTTAAGTCAGGACTACAAATTAAGCGTTTCGGGCAGTAGCGGTAAAACAAGATATTTCGTTTCGGGACAAGTGTTGGATCAGTCGGGAACAATCATCCTCTCGCACCATAACCGTTACCAATTCAGGACAAATTTGGAGACGGAAGTCACCAAGTGGTTCAGTATCAAAACTAATTTGAATGCCGGCATACGTAAATTGCATAACGGAGGTGGCGATTTGTCGCCGGTGATGGGCTATTCTCCTACCATGCCGATCATGGACCCTGCACATCCCAATTATTACAATAGCGACCCTATTAATTCCATTGTCTATAATCCTTACGGTATAAGAAAGTTAAATCCGAACGATTCATACGGTTATATGTTCAACGGAAATGTAAGCTTGGTGTTCAAACTGATGGACGGGCTTAAGTTTACTACGCAGGGCGGATTAAACTTCAGAAATGGTCAGAATTATCAGTTTTCTTCACAATATGTGAAATTCGGCAGCCAAAGCGGCATGAGCAATTTCTGGGATTCATCGTTATATTGGCAGAATACCAACAATCTGACGTACGAAAAGAAAACCGGAGATCATTCAATTACCGCGACGGCAGTTTGGGAACTGAGTAAGTCGGAATATAAATCTATCGGAATTTCCGGCGGGAAATTAGCTAATGAAGAAATGGTCGGATACTGGAATGTCAGGAATGCAATCACACCACCCACTGCATCCAACGAATATTCCGCCGAGACAATGGCATCAGGCGTTTTCAGAGTGATGTACAGTTACAAAGACCGTTATCTGTTGACAGGTACCCTGAGAGCCGACGGTTCGTCAAAATTTGCCAAGCAGAACAAATGGGGTTACTTTCCATCAGCCGCTGCGGCATGGGATGTGGCAAAAGAAGATTTTTTCAAGGCTCAGAACTTTTTCCGACAACTGAAATTGAGAGCCGGTTACGGAGTGGTAGGCAACTCAGGTATTAACCGCTACGATACCTTGGGAACCTTGAGCTCGGGCTCATACGGATGGGGTACGGCTACACGCTATAGCGGTTATTGGAGCAATACATTTCCGATGCCGGGTATCCGATGGGAAAAGTCGCTTTCGACCGACCTTGCTCTCGATTACAGTATTCTGAAGGGCAGAGTGAACGGATCGATTGACCGGTTTGTGAAACGTACCACAGACTTGCTTTTCCGCAGAACCGTACCGGCTTACAACGGAGGCGGCGCTTTCTGGGATAACCTGGGAGAAGTGAAGAACTCCGGAATTGAAATAACCGTTAACGCTACACCGGTCAACACAAAGGATTTCACATGGGAAACCGGGTTCAACGCCACCTATATCAAGAGTGAAATCGTTGATATGGGCGGTGAAACACTCATCCGTCATGCCACCCAAAGCAATTATGGCGGAAGCATGATGGCATTCAGTTTAGGACATCCGGTAAACGCTTTCTATTTGCAGCAATTTGCAGGATATAATGATCAGGGAGGTTCCTTATATTATCTGGCGGACGGAAGCACAAGCACCAAGCCCGGAGGCGTCGATCAGGTTGTAAAAGGACAAGCGGATCCTGCATGGAATTTCGGATTTAACAATTCTCTCAATTGGAAAAACTGGAGCGCAAACATTTTGGTTACAGCTTCAACGGGTTTTCAAAAGTTAAACCTGATGCGTTACAGGCTTGCCGGAATGAATGGCGAATATCGATTTACCCGCTTAAGAGACTCCTATTTCAAAAGTTGGGATAAAGTAGATAATAAAGCGGATGCAAAATATCCGACTTTGAAAAATGCCAATACCGCTTTAGGCACTTCCGATTTCTGGCTGGAAGACGCTTCTTTTATGAAAGTGAAAAATGTCCAACTGGCTTATACGATTCCGAAAAACGTATTGAAATTTGCAAGCGCAACTTTATCGTTTAATGTGCAAAATTTATTTACGCTTACCAAATATCAAGGGTTGGATCCGGAAACATATTCAAACTGGGCGGCGCAAGCAGGCATGAGCGGCGCTCCCGGCGGAATGTCGGGAATAGATATCGACGCATATCCCACTTCCCGTACTTATACATTGGGGCTGAAATTGAATTTTTAATCTAAAATATTTTATAATATGAAAACCCTATTTAGAAACATATTTTTAATCGGCGTGTTGTTTTGCACAATGACTTCTTGTACGAATTTTCTTACTGAAGATCCCAAAGGCAAATTAATGACTGATTCCTTTTTCTCGAGTCCGTCTGATTTGGATGGTGCGATAAACCAGCTATATAATGTTGTAGCCAATTATGTTTTCAGCAGTAACCATACCTCATGCGGTAATTTGTTGGCAGGCGACGATGTTACAACCCGTGCGGGAGCGAACAAACAGCCCTTGAGGGAATTTGACTTATGTTCCGTTTACGAATCTAACGCATGGTATTCATATCCATGGGGAGCATATTTTCAAATGGTGAAAAGCGCTAATTTTATCATCAATAACGCAGGAAAAACGCCGGGCGTTTCTGAAACCGATATCAAGGCTACCCTGGCTCAGGCTTATTATTGGAGAGCTTTTGCATATTTCTATTTGGTGAGATCTTACGGACAGCTTCCCATCATGCTTAAAGAGGAAATCAAATTTGATACGCCTTTGAGTTCGGAACAGGAGGTGTATGATCTGATTGTATCCGATCTTAAAATCGCCGAAGCCGATTTACCGGTTAAGTACACAAAGATGCCATACATACAAAACGGAATCAACCGTGCGGTATGTCAGCCGGCGGCAAAAGCAACCCTGGGCTTGGTGTATATGACCATGGCAGGCTGGCCCCTGAACAAAGGGAATGAATATTATATCTTAGCTGCCGCCAAATTAAAGGAAGTGGTTGACGGAGTGGAAAGCGGCTCCTATCAATATTCGTTGTTCGACGCATATTGGAAAGTTTATTCTCAAACCTTCAATTATTCAAATACGGAGTTGTTACTCGGCGTTTATTTTACCAGAGACAATTGGGAGGGAACTACGGCGTCAGTATGCGATATGCCGGGCGATATGGCTTGCGGCGGATGGAACGATGTTTGCGGTGAAATCAAATTCTGGAAAGAGTTTCCGGATGGTCCTCGCAAAGATGCTACTTACCTGCCGAAACTTTTAACGACGGATGGTAAATTAATCGACTGGTGGGATGAATTGCCTGATGCGGATGGAAAGGCTACGCGAACAGATATTCTTGCGCCGTTTTTTATGAAAACGGCAGAAATGCCCGAACGAGGGGTGGAATTTGATTATACAAAAATTGATACTTACTTGCCCGAAATCGGAGAAAAAACCCGTCAACTCATACGGCTGTCGCAAGTGTATTGCTGGTATGCGGAATGTGTAGGTCGTTCCGGTCAAACCAACGCCCTTGCCGTAGATGTTTTGAACCGAGTGCGCAATCGTGCCGACGGCAAAGCAACCAACCTGTACACTACAGGTATGTCGGCAAGCGCATTGGCGGAAGCAGCATATAATGAACACGGCTGGGAAATAGCCGGATACTATTGGGATGCATTGGCTTCAAGGTATCATGATATGCGGCGGATGAACCGGGTCAAGGATCATTTCGAATACAGGAAACAGAATCCGTTGATTGAAGTAGCTCCGGGTGTATGGAGGAAAGAGAAGGTTGATTTTGCCACTACTGTCGGTAACGGAGACAACACCTGGCACGATTGGCGTATGTATCTGCCCTACCCGCTTTCAGACGCTCAACTGAATCCTGCTCTGGCTGCGGAAAACAAAAAACGAAACTAATACCGTGATTTCAAACAAAGGCTTTATCATATTGATGAAAATAGCAGGGTAAAGCCTTTGTTGTTTAACTGAACATATTTTATAAACATGAGAATAATTGTTACTATCCTTCGTTTGTTTTCAGCGAACTTTTCCGCGATGCTTCTGTTAACGGTATCCTTAGCCTCCGCTCAGGTTTCGTCGCCGCTTCCCGGTAATCCTTCGCGACCGGTTTCCTACGATACTTCGGTCGCCGGCGCCGGTCGGTTTGAATCCTTTGATGTGCCGAAAGGCGTACATCCGCGAGTATATTTCCGTGCGGAAGATATTTCGGGGCTTAAGGCAAAAGCGGCAACAGCCGACGCTGTTCCGGGCATTTTTTACAAAGACATCGTCAGTTTGGCAAATGACGCCGGTCTTTATGCCAATAGCTTCCTGCCCACCCCGAGCACGGCAAACGGCGATAACTTTGACGCAAACACAGTTGAATCGGCGGTAAGCAGGGCATTGCTTTATCGTCTGGATCCTGTAGCCAACAAAGCGAAAGGACGAGAAGCTGTTACAATGACAAAAAACTTTCTGCTCACCTGGCGCAACGGAATTGCCGGCGACGATTATTACTACCGGGGCATCCAAGCTTCCACAGTTTTACATTTTTTTTCTTTAGTCTATGACTGGTGTTACGATTTGATGACGCCTGCGGAAAGGAAAGAGCTGATCGGAGAAATCAAATTCAAGGATAAGAACCGAGGCATTCATGTCGGCAGCAACACGAACGACCCGAATAACCTTTCGACCGGTCTTATGAAAGCGCTCACAATTTTGGAGTTCAGCACGACCCAAGACACTGCCGACATCTACGAGGGATGGGAGACGCATTTCAAAGTAGAAAACTATGGTGCCATCAACGGACACCATCTCGAAGCCTGTATGCCGGCGATCACAGCCTTTGCAATCGCTGTCTTTGACGAATATCCGCATGCCTGGCAACTTGTCTCCACATGGCTATTTAACAATGTTTTCCCGACAAGCAACTTCCTACTTGAAGCAGGTATTCCGTGGCAGGGAGCAAGTTACGGCACAGCCCGCCTCGCTCCTCTTACTCAAACCAATTTGCTGGTTTATCAAATGATGGCGCCCGGCAGCCGTAAATCATGTTTTACCCCGAACATCGTCGATGCGTTATACTCCTATCTTTATTATCGTCGTCCCGACGGACAATACATTCGAATGGGAGACACGTTTGTTACCTCGACGGGATTTGGTTTTCCTCACCAACACATGGAACAGGAAACGATATTGAATACCAACAAAATATTCCGTGATCCGTATCTTCAGAAAGAACTTATATTCTTACACGGGTATATACGCAAGTATAAAACGGTTACTCCTGTTTTGGGTTTCATTCTTTGGGATGATATGATCCGACCGGTGGAATCTTATAATACCCTTCCTACAGCCTTCTACTCTCCCTACCCCAACGGAGAGATTGTGCATCGCACCAAATGGGTTAACGGAATCGACTTCAACTCAAATGCATTGCTTATGGATATGAAGATAGGCGCCCTCCACACCTGGAATCATGAACACATGGATGCCGGTTCATTTCAAATCTATTACAAAGGCGGGCTGGCTGTGGATGCCGGCATTTATGAGGGAAGCAATGTGGGATATGGCTCTGCGTACGGCTCTGAAGCCGAGTCGGGATGGAACAGGAGTTCCAACTCTCATAACACGCTTCTGGTCCGAGACCCGGATATGGATAAAAAGACAGCCGAGACAAGTAATCCGCGCGAGCAGAACTTTGTCTTCCGCGGGCGGGAATTAGCAAACGGCGGCGGACAGTATTTCACATGGAAAGGCGGAGGGGGCGGTCGTCCTTCCCCGATAAATCTCTTCAGATTGAACGGCGTCCCTGCTTATTTCATGAACAAATCCGATAGTAATACAACGCCGATTCGGGGAGGGAAGACGGTTCCGAGCGTCGGACCGATTGAAGGCAATATTCCGACAGCCAAAGTGTTGTCGCACTATATCCCTGTCGGTCTTAAACCGTCATACACTTATCTCAAAGGCGACATGGCAGAACTGTACGGTTACCGCGCCGACGAGGTAAAACGCTCTTTTTTGAGTCTGGATTTCAATAACGACACTTATCCCGGCGCATTGATAGTCTTTGATCGAATTACTTCGGGAAATATATGGGGCGACGGAGCCGACTATGAAAAATACCGGCTGTTGCATTGTATGAACGAGCCGACAGTCATTCGCGACAAAAACGGCAACATCGACGGTTTTATGATTCAACGCACGGAAGAAGTGGCGCCGGGTTTAAAATACAACGGACAATTAATTGACACTCCGTTGTTGCCTGCAAAAGATAATTTGAATTATGAATTGGTAAAAGGTCATTATGTGTTTGGACAGCCATACCTTATCGGACCCGGCAGAATGATCACCGAAGAAGCCGGACAGTATATGATCATGACGTCTCCGAAAGTAAAGAGGCTGACCGATCTGATGCTCAATGTTATGCAAGTATCCGACGTCGGAACGAAATCATTGTCTGTAGCAATGGTCGGCAAAGTGACTGATGCAATGGTTGGCGCGAAGATCTTTGACTGTGTCGCCATGTTTTCTACTAACGGTAAATTGCTCAACGCTAGGGTTACTATCCCGGCTGCCGGCAAAGAAAAGATGCTGAAATACTACATTGCCGATCTGACCGGAGGCGTTTGGACAGTTACAGATAATAAAGGTAGGAAAATCGCCGAGTTCGATGTGGACGCCAAAGGCAATATCGGAGTGTTCACAGCGCCGGCATCAAGCGCTTATACTTTGACTTGTCATACACCTCCGCCTGCATGAATTCCGCTCATGTAATGCACGAGTAGCCGATTTAAAAATACTTTTTCAAATTCAAATACAAAATGTTGCATACAGAGGGACTGATTTTATTCCGTTTTCAAAACCAAAATTTTTGGTTGAAATGCGAATGGAATACGGGGGGTTGAACTTTTCTATATATACGTTCAAACTTTTTGAACCGACATTACGACCCGATTTTATTTCAATCGGAATTATTCCGTCGGCGAGATTTGCTACAATATCAATTTCGGCGCGGTTGCCTGAGTTCCAATAATACAGGGGAATTCTATTTGCAGTAAATGTCTGAGCTACAAAATTTTCAGTCAGAAAACCCAAAAATGTTCTGTTGTCGGCTTGGATGATTTCGCTGTATTTTATGCGCGATAAGGTGGTAAGCAAACCAACATCGGACAAATAAAGTTTGAAAAAATTTTCAATCACATAAGCCGAAAGCGGCGCTTGAACGTTGTTTATGAGCGAACAGCGAAGCAACATATTTGCCTCCAAAAGCCACTCGATAGCCGTTTGATATTTTTCGGCATTACTGCCTTGTTCCACCATTTTATACATAAATTTGGTCTGAGGTTTTGCCAATTGCGCGGGCATTGTGCGATAAACCTGATGAATTTTTACGGCATCAACAGTTGCAGCATATTTTGTCATATCGGCAAGATACCCTGTTAGTATATTGTCTTTTATGGAAATGTCGGCAAGCAGTAAATCCTGCCGGTTTTCGGCAAAATCTTTCACACTTGCAGGCATTCCGCCGATGCAAAGGTAGTTTTTGTAAAGATTGATTGCTTTTTTGTGAACAATTTCAGGGAAAGAAAGATTGTTAAAAAAATGTTCTTTAATTTTTTCGGCAAGCAACGTTTCGTCCATTGCCCATAGGAATTCCTCAAAATCCATCGGATAAAGCGTTTCTATATGCACTTTTCCCACAGGAAAGGGCGATATCATCCGATTGAGTTTCACGCCGAGCAAACTTCCTGCCGTAACAATTTTGAAAGGTAAGTGTGATTCTGAAAAAAATTTGAGTGAGGTGATTGCCTGTTCACATTCCTGAATTTCGTCGAAGAAAATCACGGTGTTTTCAATGTCAATTTTTTTGCCCGAATAGAGTTCAATGTTAGTCAGAATGTTTCGGGCGTTAAGTGAATTTTGAAAAAACGAGGAAAAATCGGCGTTTTCAAAGAAATTCAGATAAACATAATTTTCAAAATTCCGCTTACAAAAATCTTCGAGGATATAGGTTTTGCCCGTTTGCCTTGCGCCAAGCAACATCAAAGGCAGAGGCTTTTTCTGTTCGTTCCACTTTGATAATATGTCTTCTATTTTCCTTTTCATATCATATTTATCGAAATTCAGATATTTTTCATATCAAAAATATCGTTACAAAGATACAATTATTTTTTAAATCATTTATTTTTTACAAAAATTCTTAATACAAATTCCTTAATGGCGGTTTCGGGGTTATTTATTATCAATTCAAGGCATAATTTCGGCGAAATATTATTTTGAGGTGCTGCAAAAGATTGAGAGACACATTGAGACTGCCTGTTGAAGAGGCAAAAAAATAAATAACTTTCCATTTCATACAATCTGACACCTATTTCATACAATGACGCAATTTTTTATTTTCCATTTGCAGAATATTGACTAATATTGCAGTCTGTTTTGATGAAATGGAAAAGAACAATTATTTGATAATAACTAATCAGGATGAATTGATAAGGGTTTCGCCCGAGCGAATTGTTTATATCGCTTCTGACGGAAACTATTCTACTGTGGTTTTAACTGACGGCGAAGAAAGGGTTTTTACGATTAACCTGAGTGCGTTTCAAAAATTGATTGAGACACAACTGAAAGCAGAGGCAAGTCAATTTATCAGAGTAGGTAAAAGTTTGATTATTAATAGAAATTATATCTATTATATTAATCCATCCAAGCAGCAAATCATATTATCGGATAAGAGTTTTCAGAAACATTTTGAGTTGCCGGCATCGAAAGAAGCATTGAAACAGTTGAAAATAGTTATTGAATCAACATTAAATGAGTAGAAGTATGAAAGAAAAAAATATCTCGGACGACGAAATACAAATTCTCGGTCAAGAATGGAAAAATACCAAAAAAGTTTCCTCTTCACAGAAGAAACGAAAATGGGTGTGGTGGTTGATGATTTTGGCTTTGATTGTTATAGTCATTTTTGTTTTGAAACATTTTTTTGAAACTAAAGAGATTATTGATGACTACTCTCAACATTCCACAGAACAGTCTGTCCTTTTGGAAACTCAACCCGAAAACGTTGCAAAGCCCGGATTTATCGAAATACTCGAAAAAACGATAAACGATGTGCCTTTAATCATTTATATACCTCATAATGCCGTACCTGAGCTTACATTGGATTTACCCGACAAAGTGGACAGCGCTGTTATTTTTGTCACCCGAGCTGCCGATGTAGGAGAGAACAATTACAACATAGTCGGTGATTTTGTACTTGCCGGAGAAAAATTAGCTAAAGGTGTTCGGAAAGAAGGTTTTTGCGCAATAATCAATCAAGAAATGACAA
>Ga0209628_10001423_pt1 | contig 15479 bp, 10 predicted proteins | sample TergutCu122P4_FD_187285 | JGI IMG/M metagenome (GOLD analysis project Ga0209628, IMG submission 187285) | Cubitermes ugandensis P4 segment gut microbial communities from Kakamega Forest, Kenya - Cu122 P4 (SPAdes) (version 2) | ecosystem: Host-associated > Arthropoda: Insects > Digestive system...
TGAATTTGAATTCATTTGATACGGTTGCAAAGACGGTTCAGGCGAATGAAGATGAGATTTTGAATTATTTCATAAATCGTTCAACTAATGCTTCTGCCGAGAGTTTCAATGCTAAAATAAAGTTCTTCCGTGCATCGCTTAGAGGTGTACAAGACAAGAAGTTTTTCTTATACAGACTTGCCAAACTTTACGGATAGTTTTTTAGTGTAGAGGAGGAGAGTCAGACACAGGGTTTTGCTACTGAGCCGCATAATTTGTATCTTTGCAGCATGGAATTAGAGCAGTCGTACATAATAAATAAACTGTCCGCCCCGATTTTTGAAGTGTTGACCAAATCGGCGGATGCTCTTCAATTGGAAACTTATCTCATTGGCGGATTTGTTCGGGATTTGATTCTTCGCCGTTCGTCAAAAGATATTGATGTGGTTTGTGTAGGCAGCGGTATCGAGTTGGCGCAGGAAGTAGTAAATCGTTTAGGCAAAAAGACGAAATTTGCTTTTTTCAAAAACTACGGAACGGCGCAAGTCAAATACGGCGATCTGGAAATCGAATTTGTGGGCGCACGAAAAGAATCTTATACTCGCGATTCGCGTAATCCGATTGTCGAAAACGGAACCTTGCAAGACGATCTCAATCGGCGCGACTTTACAATCAATGCGATGGCTATCTGCATCAATCGGGAGCGTTTCGGGGAATTAATCGACTCTTTCGACGGATTGGAAGATTTGGACGATTGTGTGATTCAAACACCATTGGATCCGGATATTACATTTAGCGACGACCCTTTGCGGATGTTTCGCGCCATCCGGTTTGCTACGCAACTGGGGTTTTTCATTGCAGGAGATACGTTTGAGGCGATTGAACGAAACAGGGAGCGGATTGCGATTATCTCACAGGAACGGATTGTGGATGAGTTGAATAAAATCGTTTTATCGCCGCGACCGTCCATTGGTTTCGAACTGTTGGAACAAACCGGCCTGCTAACGATTATTCTTCCCGAATTAGTTGATTTGAAAGGCGTTGAAACCAAGGAAGGTATCGGGCATAAGGATAATTTTAGCCATACCCTAAAAGTGTTGGACAACTTGTCGCAGACTACCGACAATCTTTGGCTACGCTGGGCGGCTCTTTTTCACGATATTGGCAAACCACGGGTAAAACGTTTCGATAACAAACTCGGATGGACGTTTCACGGACACGAATACAAAGGCATGAAAATGTTGAAAGGAATTTTTGAACGAATGAAACTGCCTTTGAACGACAAACTGAAATATGTCGAAAAATTAGTTTCCCTGCACATGCGTCCCATTGTTTTGGCCGACGATGAAGTAACCGATTCGGCTGTTCGCCGTTTATTATTTGAAGCCGGCGACGATATCGACAATTTGATGCTGTTGTGCGAAGCCGATATTACTTCCAAAAATCCGGAAAAGGTAAAACATTTCCTGCATAATTTCCGATTGGTTCGAGAGAAATTGAAAGAAATTGAAGAAAAAGACCGGGTACGCAACTTTCAACCGCCAATTGATGGATTGGAAATCATGGAGATGTTTCAGTTGCCCCCCTGCCATTTAGTAGGAGAGTTGAAAATGGCAATTAAGGATGCTATTTTGGATGGAGAAATCCCAAATGAATACGAAGCTGCCCGTGGTTTCTTATTAACATTGGCGCAGGAAAAAGGGTTGACACCTCAGTAGGATTGCATTTTCAAGAAAAATTGTATTGAACAAAAAACCGGATTTATCATCCGTCTTGGATGTTTTTATTTTGTCGATCCAAATCTTCGTTTGAAGTGTTTCTGAGTGGGTTTTATGTGTTTTAACATTCAAAAATTAAATTTATTTACAGAAAATATAACATTTATTTAGAATTATTCATTACCTTTGTCGACTGTTTTTCTTCCAAAATATTCTTGTTGGTACAGTTCGGGGAGAAAGACAATTATACAAAGAGTGAAGAAAAAATTAATGGTATTTGTATGAATCTATTGGAGGAAAAATTAAGTGCCAGTCCTATTTGTGAGGCGGCGCGAGCAGCAAAAGCGAAAGGTATTTATCCCTATTTTAGAGAAATTCAAAGTGATCAAGACACAGTAGTAACTATAAACGGCAGACAAGTCCTTATGTTCGGTTCGAACGCTTATCTCGGACTTACCAATCATCCCAAAGTAAAGGAAGCAGCCATCAATGCCATAAAAAAATATGGCACCGGTATGGCAGGAAGCCGTTATCTCAACGGCACCCTGGATATTCATGTAGCATTGGAAAAGAAGATTGCCGAATTTATGGGGAAAGACGATGCGATTACCTATCCTACCGGATTTCAAGTCAACTTGGGTGTAGTTTCTTGTCTTACCGGACGCGAAGATTATATCTTGTGGGATGAGCGCGATCACGCTTCCATTATTGAGGGGCATCGCTTATCGTATTCTACTAAACTAAAGTTCCGGCACAACGATATGGCTTCATTGGAACGCCAACTTCAAAAATGCGAGCCGGACAAATTGAAATTGATCGTTGTAGATGGCGTTTTCAGTATGGAAGGAGACGTAGCCAACATTCCCGAAATTGTGCGTTTGGCACGAGAATACAATGCCAACGTTATGGTGGACGAAGCACATGGATTAGGAGTGCTGGGTCATCAAGGACGAGGCGCTTGCGATCATTTCGGATTGCTTCCGGAAGTAGATTTGGTAATGAGTACTTTCAGTAAATCGCTGGCTTCGATAGGCGGATTTATTGCCGGCTCGAAGGAAGTGATACATTACTTGCGCCATACTTCACGTCCCTATATTTTCAGTGCCAGCAATACGCCGGCTTCTACGGCTGCCGCCAGCGCTGCACTTGATATTATGCAGGAAGAACCCGAACGGTTCGAAAATCTTTGGAAACTGACACATTACGCGCTGCAACGCTTCCGTGAGATAGGTTGTGAAATCGGGAATACTTCTACTCCGATTATTCCGCTTTTTATCCGCGACAATGATAAAACATTTTACGTAACACGCTGGTTGTTTGAACAGGGCATATTTGTCAATCCGGTGGTATCGCCGGCTGTGGCTCCTTCCGACACACTGATTCGTTTTTCGATCATGGCAACTCATACTTTCGACCAGTTGGATTTTGCCCTGGAGAAAATCGAAAAATGTTTCAAAAAGGCGGGTATTTTAGAGTATCAATTAGCGTAGAACCAAGTTAAATTCTTTGGCTAAACCAACGATAGCCGGATTTTTTTCAGCCATGTATTGAAAAATCTCGTGTCCTCCGTAAGGGAGGTAGTCTTTTTCGTTTTCTGTAATTGTAAGTTCCAGTTCGATTTGGGCATTTTGCAGTTGCTGCGATAAAAAGCGTTTTATGTCTCTTTCCCGTTCTTTTAATTTGCTTTCCTGATCGGGATTAAAAACGGCAACTCTAATCCTGTTCCCTTCTAATAATTGAGGAGCAATATTCAAAATTGTATTTTTTAGATGGATATCTTCCTCTTTGGAAGCATAATCTTTCCACGCCGTTTCCAAATCGTTTTGCGTAAAAGGCTCGTCTGCAATCGACTGTTGTGTGTGATTTTCCGAAACTTTTTCTTCCTGTTGAACTTGTTCTGTTTTTTTTAATGGGAAGCGCAGGGAACTGTTTTTCGGCAAACCGGAAGTTTCAATTTTTTTTGCCTCAACAACCGGTATTGGAGTAGTAACGACCGGCCCAACTTTTTTTTCCGTTATCGGCTCAAGAGTTATTTTTTTTTTATCCGCCTCCGTAGAGGAAGAAGAATTGAATTGGCAAAGACGAATGAGCAGCAATTCGATAATCAAACGTTTGTTTTTACTGTAACGGTAATTCAAATCACACTCGGCAGACCATTCAAGCGCTTTGTACAGAAATTCAGGTGAACATTGCCCTGCCAGATTCTTGTATTTTCCCTTAACGGCATCCCCTACTTCAAACAGGACAAGGGTTTGCGGATCTTTGCACACCAAAAGGTCACGGAAAAAGTTGGACAACCCGCTCAATATCTGTTGTCCGTCGAAACCTTTCTCCAATATTTCGTTTAATATCAGCAAACTTTGGCCGACATCCTTACTTAAAAAAGCAGTGGTTAAGCGAAAATAATATTCATAATCCAACAAATTTAAGTTGGCAATTACAGACTGGTACGTAACATTCCCTCCGGAAAAACTGATTACCTGATCGAAAATCGAAAGCGCATCACGCATCCCTCCGTCTGCTTTTTGAGCAATTGCATTCAACGCTTCCTGTTCGGCGGAAACATGTTCGCTTTTTGCCACATAATCCAAATGATCGACTATATCGTTGATGGTAATTCGACCAAAATCGTAAATCTGACAACGGGAAAGGATGGTTGGTATAATCTTGTGTTTTTCGGTAGTTGCCAAAATAAATACGGCATGATGAGGAGGCTCTTCCAATGTTTTTAAAAAAGCATTGAATGCCTGTGTCGAAAGCATGTGAACTTCATCAATAATATAGACTTTGTATTTGCCGATTTGAGGCGGTATCCGTACCTGCTCGGTCAGCGAGCGAATATCATCGACCGAATTATTGGATGCGGCATCCAACTCGTAGATATTGTACGAGCGGTTTTCATTAAACGACCGGCACGATTCACATTCGTTGCAAGCCTCGCCGTCGACCAAGGGATTCATACAGTTGATTGTTTTGGCAAAAATACGGGCGCAGGTAGTTTTCCCCACTCCCCGCGGGCCACAGAAAAGATAGGCATGAGCCAATTTACCGGTTTGAATAGCATTCTTCAAAGTAGTAGTTAATGCTTTTTGCCCTACCACCGAATAGAAAGTTGTCGGACGGTATTTCCTTGCCGAAACAATATAGTTATTATCCATAATTTTGTATTTTTATTTTACAAAAATAGATGAAATTTTCGACATTCCACACAGACGGATAATTTTTTTAGGACAAATGCCGTACAAATATCGGATCACCTGCAAAAGTTGTGGGGCAACTAATCCGGAACGGATTTAATATGGGTAGCCCTGCAAGCCTGCTATAACCCAGTTTTTTCCTCCAACCAATCGCCTTTTTCTTCTACAATTTTACGCAGGTAATTCTCATCTAATTTTGGGCGACCGGGATACTCCGGATAGCCGTAAGACGTTCTGAGAAACTGTCCGTTTTCTTCTTTTTTTACCGTTCCGTCGATGAATTTAACCAACAGGTACCGGCTCAACTTTTTCCATTCGTCGAAAGTTTGTTGAGCGACTTCTGCACTGTAGTTGGTCAAAAACCGGACAACAGCCTGAGGGGAAGATAAAGTCATGGCTTGCTTTTCAATTTCCGGTTGATTTTCCAAAAAAGCATTTTCCAACCGGTCTTGACGCAGTATAACATCCTGGAGCATTTGACTGTAACGGGCATACGCCATATTGGCTACCAAATTATGCAGCCAAAACGCCGAGGTTTCGGAATAAGTGATAAAATCGCCGTTACCCACGCGGTAAAACTCCGGTATTTCCGTGATACAACCATACATAGGCGTATAGACTGTAAAACGGGCATCATCCACGCCAAACCAAAGCACTCCGCCTACAAGGTCGGGCAGCCAATTACGCATTTGTCCGACAAATGTAAAACCGGTTTGTTGGGTAGAAATTGGTCGTTCAAAAAAGTATTTTTTGCCGTCCAGCTCAAAAGACAAGGGATTAAACCGGTAGGGCGAATAGAAAGGACTGGCGCCCAAATCTTTCGTTGGGTCAAAAACAGTACCTTCATAATGGTCGCGCATCATATCCATTACATCTTTCACGCCTAATAATTGGGTTGGTTTTACATACAAAGGCATTGGAGTAGGGTCTTGTCCCAAAATATAGGGAATCCATTGCTCTGCGTGATCCGTATAACGATTGTAGAAACTCCAAACGCGGGCTTCACAAGCGCGTAATGCGCTCCAATCCAAAGGAGCGTATGCCTTAGAAAAACTAAAATCTTTGTCCAAACCACTATAAAACCCCATTTTTTTAGCAAAAGAAATCACGTCTTTCGAATACAGGCAGTTTTCCTTATCGTTCAATGGAAACCGATGAATACGGGATTGATTGGCATGAGCTGCAATGCAATCGTCGGGAATACGAACAGCCACCCAAACAGCGCCTTTGTTTCCCACGCCTTTACCAATCATTTCCATGATCCATACTTCGTTTTTATCGACAATCGAAAAAGATTCACCACTACTGTAATAGCCAAATTTTTCAACCAGGTCTGTCATTACTTTAATGGCCTCGCGGGCGGTTTTAGACCGTTGAAGCGCAATGTATATCAAACTGCCGTAATCCATGATTCCGGTGGTGTCTATCAACTCTTTACGTCCGCCAAAAGTCGTTTCGGCGATACAGAGTTGATGTTCGTTCATGTTGCCGACCACATTGTAAGTTTCGGCTACCTGTGGAATTTGGCCTAAATATTTATCGGTATCCCATTCAAATACATCCAACATTGCTCCCTGAACATATTTGGCTGCAGGCCAATGATATAATTCTCCATACAAGACATACGAATCGGCTGAATAGGTAACCAGCGTGGAACCATCTTTTGAAGCCTTTTTCCCTACTAATAAATTGGTACATGCCCAGATGTGACCTGTAACAACTGACGCAAACAATACTGTGATAAATAATTTTTTCATTTTTTTAATTTATGTTTTTTGAGTTCTTCCATCAATCCTTCAATTACTTTTCGAGCAGTTACTAAATCATTGTTCATTTGTTTTTGTTTCCGGAGAGCAATACCGTAAATGATTAATCCAATTGGAAAAACAACCGAACAAACGAGACGAACGTGCCGTTTTTCCAATATTTTCAAATTCAACGGACGAATTACCGGAAAGTCCATCAACTTATAAACAATCAAAACATTGTTAGAATTGAGTAGGTCTTCAATGACGTTTTCCAAACCATCAATCAACTGATTCAATTCCAGGTCGAACAACCGGTTTTTCCAAAAAGTTCTATAAAGAGGCTGTTTTTTACATTCAAGGAGATAACTTTCGCATTGTTTGTCCCAAGTTCTCAAAATTTTAATATCGCGATCATAATCCGGCGGTGTCATAACAACTTCTTTTCGCGCATAATTACGCACTTCCCGCTTTCCGGTCAGTTTTCGGATAAATACCTTCCACGCATCAGGGTCAATCATTGTGCTGTCGTTCACGGCTTTATAAGTAAAGAAGACTCCTATGCCCAGCAGCATCGCAGTACCCATCCAGGCTCCTTGCCAAACCGGAAGCGCTGCTTGTTGGATCATTTTTGTTCCAAACGTATCAATCACATAATACAATAGATAAAGGAAAACCGAAAGCACCACCGGCACTCCTAATCCGCCTTTCCGAATGATAGCACCCAAAGGAGCGCCAATAAAAAAGAACAGTATGCACGACAATGCCATTGAGTAGCGTTTATAATATTGGGCAATGTGTGCAAGCATTTGTTTTCGTGCGTCCTTCTGTCGAATCCATCTAAAATCATAATCCGATTGAATCTGTTCGGTGCGTATCTTTGCTTGTTGTAAATAAGAAAGTTTTCTATCCGGCGTCAAATTGTTGAAAAAGGCTGTAAATCCGGCTTCAAACAGAGTATCCGGAAAAGCCGAACCGGAAAACGAATAATGATACGATTGATTTTGAAAACTCGAACTGTAAACATTGTTTATGAAAGAAGGCGTGGTTTGTATATGGATTGAATCCTGTTCACGTCGGACAGAATCAATAAAAGTTGTCAATTCATGCATATTTTTACCGATATCGCTATTCCCTATGATCGATTCATCGGCCATTGTGAAATTCGTGTCAAATGGAATCAGAACATCGCGTAACCCGAATGTTTCGCGGAGATACGGAGCCGTTTCGTTCATATTTCTTGATCTGCGATTTCCCCAATTTCGGAATGCCACTCCATTGTAGAGCGTTAGTGCCAGGTATTGCTTGTCGGCAGAGGCGCTCAGTCTTCCCGAATCGGCTACGATAACTTCCAAATTTTCAAATCCGGAAGAATAATCGTAAATCATCATGTCGCGCAACATCCCTCCTTTTTTGTCTTTGCTTCGAACATACACATTATAACCCGTAATTTCTTTATAAAAACTACCTTCGGGAATGTCTAATTCGGGCGATTTTTGTCTGAGCGACAATACCACAGTGTACATTTTCGTCTGAGCTCGCGGAGCTATATCGTTCTGAAAGAGGAATGACACTCCTGCTATTAACACAACAAACCAAACAATAGGATTCATAATCCGAAGCAGAGAAATACCGGAGGCTTTCATAGCCAGCAGTTCCAGGTGTTCGCCCAAATTACCGAAAGTCATCAGCGAAGCCAACAAAATAGCAAGCGGCAAAGCCATCGGCGTAAACGAAAGACAGGCATAAAAAAACAATTCGCCCAGCACTTCTATCCCTACGCCTTTTCCAACCATATCGTTGACAAACTGCCAAACAAATTGCATCAAAATAATAAAAAGACAGATACTGTAAGTAGCCAGCATCAAAGGGAGAAAAGTTCCCAAAACAAATTTATGAAGCCGTTTTATCCGCAGCATATTATCTTTTTTGATAAAAGTATGCAAAGTTAGTAAAATCTGCGCATATTTTGTACCTTTACCGAGCAGTTTACAAATGAAGTTATGAATCCTTCCTCAGATTTTCTCGGTTTGGTCGCCAATGATTTGATTGCGCGGTTTGGTAGGAACTTGTCGGACGTAGTGATTGTTTTTCCAGGTGTGCGGGCAAGTTTGTTTTTGAATCAATATTTGTACCGGCAATCGCAAGTGCCTCTGTGGGCACCGCAATACCGCTCCATCGAAAATTTGTTTGAAAGTGTTTCTCAATTACGGAAAGGCGACAGTATCCAGTTAATTGCCGAATTGTATGATGTATATATCGAAGTATATAATCGGCATCACACAACTCCATCAACCGAAACGTTGGACGAATTTTTCTTTTTCGGCGAAATCCTGCTTAGTGATTTTGATGACACGGATAAGAATCTGGTTGACTCTCTCGCTCTATTTAGCAATTTGAAAGATTTGGATGCCCTGCGGGATAATTTTTCGTATTTGACGGAAGAACAGTGGGAAGCAATCAACCGGCATTTCAAAGCATTTCAAGGGGAAAGCGCATTAAAAACATCCTTTTGGAATATTTGGAATATTTTGGGAGAAGTGTATGCTACTTTGAAAAAGAGATTACAGGAGAAAAACATTGCCTATACGGGAATGCTGATGCGGTCGGTAATTGAATCTATCATGGCTAATGAAGAAAAACGGTCCGCCGCTTTCCTTGCCAAACATTATGTTTTTGTAGGTTTTAATGTTTTAAGTAAATGCGAAGAGCAATTGTTTCATTCGTTAAAATCCAAAGCATCGTTTTATTGGGATTACGATGTCTATTATTTACAAACCGAAGCGGGACGATTTATCCAACAGAATATCCAACAATTCGGTTCGGCTTTGGACAGCGGACTGTTCGACACTTTTCGGACAACGAAAAAGAAAATCAATTTCCTGGCTTCTCCCTCCGAAAGTGCCCAATCGGCAGCGGTAACCCCCTGGATCGAATCGCTGCACAAAGCCCCTTCGTTTACTCAACCCGACACTGCCATTGTGTTGTGTAACGAAGCAATTTTGCCAACGGTAATGCACGCCATTCCTTCCGAAAAGGTAGAAAATGTGAACATCACCATGGGGTTTCCAATTATGCAGACAGCCATTGCGTCGTTTCTGCAAGTTTTGGTGGAAATGCAGACTAAAGCCTACCGAACTTCCGATGGGTCGTGGTGGTATCGATTCGTTCTGCCGGTACTGAGGCATCCTTATACTTCCGTCCTTTTTCCGGAAGCGGGTGAAGTAGAAAAAGAATTGCTAAAAAATCATATTTTTTATCCAACAAGGGAGCATTTGCGCAATTCCGCCCTTTTTACTTATGCCGCCGACACACTCCATTTGGCGCAATATCTGTTGGAAACTATTCAGCAAGTCGGTCGGTATTACGAACAGGAAACAACAGATACCTACAACGGATTGTATCAGGAATCTGTTTTTCGGGCTTATCAGGTAATAAATCGTTTGTGCGGATTGCTTGAAACCGGCAACTTAAAAATTGAGAAACCGACTTTCCTTCGGTTGTTGCGGAAATTATTATCAACAGTACAAATCCCTTTTCACGGTGAACCCGTAAAAGGACTGCAAATAATGGGCGTATTGGAAACTCGTGCATTGGATTTTAAAAACCTTTTGATGCTGGATGTCAACGAAGGGTTTATGCCGGGGAACAACACAGAAAATACGTTTATTCCTCAATTTCTCCGAGCGCATTTCGGTATGAGCGGCATCGAGCATCAGGATTCGATTTATGCTTATTATTTTTATCGTTTAATCCAGCGGGCAGAACATATCACTTTGGTTTACAATACCGATAAAACACAAATCGGGAAATCGGAAATGAGCCGTTTCCTGTTGCAGTTATTGATAGATCCGTCGTTGAAAGGTAAAATCGAACGCTTTTCGTTGCAATCAAACATTCAGCCCCAGCAACCGGAACCGATGCGGATAGAAAAAGATGCTATTTTGTTGCAAACGATTATAAATCAATATGATTTGAATGCCAATCCGAATGCCCGCCGTTTATCGCCCACTGCCTTGAACACTTATATCAATTGCAGTTACAAATTTTATTTGGGATACATTCAGGGATTGCGTCCCAAAGAAGAATTAATGGACGAATTAGACAATTCAATATTTGGCTCTATTTTTCATCGGGCAGCAGAGCTACTCTACCAGGAAATTGCAGAAAGACGCAAAATGCAAAATACAAGATTTAGAGTAGAAAAGGAAGATTTGGCTGTTTTTACGGAATATCCTCATAAAATTCGGCAGTTGGTTTTAAAATCTTTTGAAGAAGAATACTTTAAAGGACGACCGACTACGGAAAATGATTTTAACGGCGAACAACTAATTAATTTTCAAGTGATTTGCAAGATGCTCGAGCGACTTATCCGTTTCGACCAACAGCGGACGCCGTTTACTGTTCTTGGTTTGGAATACTCCGTAAAAAGTGATTTTGTTTTGCCCGAACAAAATATTCGTTTGCAAATCGGCGGTGTCATCGACAGGTTGGAGGAAAAAGACGGGAAATACCACATCATTGATTATAAAACCGGAGGTAAAGCCAAAGAGTGTAAATCGTTGGAAGGGTTATTTGTCCGGAAAAACGACCGGCCGGCGCACATTTTCCAAACCTTTGTTTACGCTTCGACTCTATTGCAACAGGAAGAATTTGATGGATCAATAATTCCGGAATTATTATACATTCAACAGGCATCGAAGGAAGATTATTCGACGGTGATTCGTTGTAATAAACAACCCGTCGAAGATTTTCGAGAGATGAATACTGAATTTAAACAACGACTATTGGATAAAATCAATGAAATTTTTGATCCAAAAATTGCTTTTGAACAGACAACTATTTTGCAGACTTGTGAGTATTGCGATTTTCGGGAGATATGTGGAAGATGAATCTCGATAATTTGTTCTGTTTTACGAATATCTACGGATAAAATCAACAATCCACTCTCCGACTTCGGATGTTTTATACGCTTTTCCGTTCGATGCAATATCTTCTGTTACAATCCCCTGTTCCATCGATGCGGCGACAGTTTGGCGTATTAATGCTCCTTCTTCCATCAAACCAAAGGCATATTCAAACATCAAAGTTGCAGAAAGAATAGTGGCTAAAGGGTTGGCAATATCTTTGCCTGCCGCCTGCGGATAAGAACCGTGTATCGGCTCAAATACAGAAGTATGAATACCGATTGAAGCCGAGGGCAACATACCCAACGATCCTGTGATAACCGATGCTTCGTCGGTCAGAATATCTCCAAACATATTTTCAGTAACAATCACATCAAAACGTTTCGGTACCTGGATAATTTGCATCGCGGCATTGTCCACAAACATATATTCGGTTTCGATATCAGGATATTGTTTTTGGATTTCCTGTCCAATTTGCCGCCACAGACGTGAAGTGCATAAAACGTTGGCTTTATCCACAATCGTAACTTTTTTTTGTCGTTGTGCAGCATATTTATAGGCTAAATGCAGTATGCGTTCAACTTCCTCGCGAGTATAAACACAGGTATCGTAAGCCGTATTGCCATCTTCGGAGCGACCTTGTGGGCGGCCGAAATAAATTCCTCCGGTCAACTCACGGATACACATAAAATCGGCACCCTTGATCAAATCTGCCCTCAATGGTGACTTGTGTATCAAAGAAGGAAATGTGGTTACCGGACGGATATTGGCATACAGTCCTAATTTTTTTCGCATAGCCAACAAACCCTGTTCCGGACGGACTTTTGCCGAAGGGTCGTTGTCGAATCGCGGATCGCCGATGGCTCCGAAAAGCACAGCATCCGACTTCATGCACAATTCATGCGTTTCGTCGGGATAGGGATTCCCGACCGCATCAATGGCACAAGTGCCAACTATTCCGTATTCATAACTCAATTCGTGTCCAAATTTATCACAAACGACTTGCGTTACTTTTAACGCCTGCTCAATAATTTCCGGTCCGATACCATCGCCGGGTAATACTGCAATATTTAGTTTCATAATTTTAATGTGCTAATAAATAATGTGCTATTTTTTTTTCATTCGCGCATTTGTACATTCGCATATTGTTTTACATATTCTCAATTAAATTCAACATTTTAACCGTAGCCTTGATAGCCGCACTTGTCTGATCGACATCCAATCCGCGAGTTTTGAAATCTCTACCATTAAAATTCCACGAAATGGTTGTTTGCACCAAAGCATCGGTACGTCCACCGGATGGAATATTCACGTTGTAATCGGTAAGCGTCGGTTTAGGCTTTCCAATCTCGTTATAAATTTTCCATAACGCTTTCGAGAAAGCATGATATTGTCCGTCGCCGGGAGCAGTCTGTTCGTATATTTGTCCGTCGATTTCCATTTTTACCGCAGCGGTTGGGCGGAGTCCCTGAGTGAGACTAAGTGAATAATTCAGTATTTTGATCCTGTCCGTATTTTCGTTACGCAGCACATCGGCAATAATATAGGGTAAATCTTCCTGAGTAACCATTTCTTTTTTATCGCCGAGGTCGATAATGCGCTCGGTAACCCGACGCATGGATTCTTCATCTAATTCAATGCCTAACGCTTCCAAATTTTTCTTGATATTGGATTTTCCGGATGTCTTTCCGAGAGCGTATTCGCGGGAACGACCAAATCTTTCGGGCAACAAATCGTTGCAATAAAGATTATTTTTATTGTCTCCATCTGCGTGAATTCCGGCGCATTGTGTAAACACGCTATCTCCAATAATCGGTTTGTTGTTTGGAACACGAATGCCTGAATAGGATTCCACAATGCGACTAACCATATTAAGGTTGTTTTCGTTTATGTTTGTCTTGAATTTCAACTGGTCGTGCAAAATCGCTACAACACTTGCCAAAGGTACGTTTCCCGCCCGTTCACCCAAGCCATTAATCGTGGCGTGAATCCCTGTTATTCCGGAAGAAACTGCAGCAAAGACATTTCCAACGGCCAAATCGTAATCGTTATGTGCGTGAAAATCGAATTGCAAATCGGGGTATCGTTCCTTCATCCTGCCACAAAATTCGGAAGTATTGATAGGATTCAAAATTCCTAACGTATCCGGCAACATAAACCGTTTAATGGGATAATTTTTTAATTCATCAACCATAAAATACACATATTCAGGCGAGTGAATCATTCCATTCGACCAGTCTTCCAAATAAATATTAACGGTAACATTCATTTGTTGTGCTAACAAAATTACTTTCTTAATACCGGCAATGTGTTCTTCGGGGGTCTTGCGTAATTGCTCACGACAATGTTTCAAAGAGCCTTTACAAAGCAAATTCACCACACGGCATCCGGCTTCTTGAATCCATTTCAGCGAAACATTTCCGTCAACAAATCCCAAAACTTCCAAGCGGTCGATATATCCGTTTTTGATAGCCCATTGAGCCATCTTCTTGACGGCATCGTGCTCTCCTTCCGAAACTTTTGCCGACGCAATCTCAACTCTGTCAACATTTAGTTCTTCAATCAACAAACGCAAAATGCTCAACTTCTCCGGAGAAGTAAAAGTAACGCCCGATGTTTGTTCCCCATCGCGGAGGGTTGTGTCTAATATTTCTACTTTCATAATGTGCTAATAAATAATGTGCTAATGTGCTAATCTTGAGTGTCGTTAATTCATTGCTTTTTTTGATGAATTAATGATACTTGTTAATAATTTCTTTATTTCAATAATCATACTTAATAATTCCTCGTCAATCGGATAGTTCTCAGAGTATTTACACAATAAGAGCCAATATTCTGTTTCTTCCGATTCTTTTGCTGCAATTTTCAATTTATGAATAAAATCGGCTTTACTTTCGCTGCTTTGTGCTTCGCTAATATTTGCACCAATGGAAGTTCCGCAACGGATAAGTTGCTTTGCAACAGCGTATTTTTTATTTTCTTCTAATTTTTCAGAAAATGAAATAATTCGCAATGCAAATTCAAATGATAAGTCTACAATTTTATTTCCTGTTACTCTTTTCATAATTAGCACATTAGCACATTATTTATTAGCACATTGTTCAAATTTTTCAATTAAATCTTTGCGATTCAGCAAATAATCTATATCATCGAACCCATTCAGGAGGCATTCTTTTTTATAAGAATTGATTTCAAAATGTTCTGATTGTCCATTAGCATTGTTGGTAATTGTTTGATTATTTAAATCAACAGTTACTGTGGCTTTCGGATTATCATTGATGTTTATGAGTAATTCCGACAAAAAGTTTTCCGGAACAACTACCGGTAAAACACCGTTATTCAGCGCATTGTTTTTAAAGATGTCGGCAAAAAAGCTCGAAACGATTACTTTAAATCCGTATCCTGCAATTGCCCAAGCTGCATGTTCGCGACTACTGCCCGAACCGAAATTTTTTCCGGCGACTAATACTTTTCCACTGTAAATGGGATTGTTCAGTACAAAGTCTTTTTTCGGGCTTCCGTCTTTTTCATATCGCCAATCGGCAAAAAGATTATCGCCAAAGCCCTCTTTTGTTGTGGCTTTCAAAAAACGGGCAGGGATAATCTGGTCGGTGTCCACATTCTCAATCGGAAGCGGAACCATTGTACTTGTTAATGTTGTGAATTTGTCCATTGTTTTATTTTTTGCATTCTAAAATTTTTATCTGCGAAAATCCGCGTTATCTGCGTTCTACAAAATTTACAAAATAAACTCCAAATAATTATCGGGATTAACCAACAAAAAAGATGAATTTTGATAATTTTCAGAAAAAGTACGCGTAAGTTTCGCTTTTTTGTTTGTGTTCCACTTAAATTCGTAGGTGTACAGATGTCCGTCTTTTTCTTCGATGTAATCCACTTCCTGTTGTTGTGCTGTGCGCCAAAAGACGGACA
>Ga0209628_10001424_pt1 | contig 15479 bp, 17 predicted proteins | sample TergutCu122P4_FD_187285 | JGI IMG/M metagenome (GOLD analysis project Ga0209628, IMG submission 187285) | Cubitermes ugandensis P4 segment gut microbial communities from Kakamega Forest, Kenya - Cu122 P4 (SPAdes) (version 2) | ecosystem: Host-associated > Arthropoda: Insects > Digestive system...
TGCTGTTGATACCGAAGGCACAGGACGCTATGACGTCAGTGGTGAATCTGGACATCGTCTCCTTCACGTCTACTGTGGAACCTGACAACAGTCCGTGGTAGTGTAACTGCCAAGATTTTCATTTATTAATTCTGAGGTTTCAGCAAACACTTACTTTGTCTCTTTTATTCAAACTTTCCCAGTACTACAAATGAGAGAAGGCTCAATAAGTAAGCTATTGTTGATGCTACTGGTTTACCAAAACGGCAGCATCAACTTTGCTTTGTTTGTTCGTATTTCACTGGCAGCTTTTAATCTTTTTATTACACTACATTAATTTTTACCTCTCTATTTATTGTATACAACATCCTACTCACACACACAATTATTTCTTACCTTGCAGTACCTTCACATACCGCATACAATCTACATGTATCTTTCGTTAGACGCTGCAATTTAAACATGTAATTTAAAACGTATTATTTTAGATCTCTGCATTGCTCACGTTTGTGTTATCACGATTTACTAATCCATTGTACCGCTCATCGCAAAGGATGGCCGCATGACTGTAGTAGTTATTCAATATGTATACATATACATATATATATATATATACACACAATAATTGCATACACATACGCCCATTTGTTGGTTGTAGCTACCAAATCTAAATACTGTTTTCTAGGATGCGACGACTTGTGTCATTGTTGACCTACGTAAGTTACATAGAGTTGTACCGGCTTCTATGTAAACCGTACATGACGTCATAACCCAGAAATCTGTACCGTTAATTTATATTCGTCTTTGCTGTTATGAGGGTTGCAAATCTTTGTGGTTTGCCGGAAAGCACTTCTGATTGACATTTTAGAGATAAATTAGTTCTTGTTTCATGAATGAGTACTTGTAATTTGCCTTAATGTGTCTGTGTCGAGAAATTGAAAGGACAAATGAGGAATCCGGTTTTGTAATTTCAAACCAGTTTTTTGAGTTTGTATAAGAAAATAATCTTTAATAAATTCCAATTCTAATGTGGAATGTCATATTCAATATTATTGTATAATTAATTTATATATTTTTACAAATATTAAGGTTTTAGCAGAATTCTAATTTTCATTTTTAATTAATTCGTATTTCTATGCATCGAGAAACTCAGATATTTCTCGCATATTGTATATTCTTGTTCTTGTCATTAAACTTAATTCACAACTCCCATAACGCATAGTTCAGTGTCTTTAAATCTGTGAGGTTTTTGTAGATCTTTGCTGTAGTTATAAAAATTGTTGTCATCCAAATTTATTTCAAATATGAAATCCTACGAAAAAAGGTTGCATTTATGGAACAAATTATATCCCATTGACTATTCCATTAACATTTTTTATATAAAGTAGTAAATCCATGTACATTGTTTTCTATGGGATTCAAAAATATCAGTGCAAAGTCATGTATTGTGGATACAATATTACAAAATGTGAGGATTTTCAAAAATTTATTTTTCACCCAAGTCAGTATAGGATCCCCTTTAAGCAATTATTTCTAAACAAATTTAAGAATATTAATCCTTTTGAAGATACTACAAATATATCCTGATATCTCCGATAAATATTATCTCTCAGTATCAGTCATTAATTCTTATAGAATTTCTGTCAAATTTGATCCCGTTAATTCATCAAAACGCCTGTACCTATTTACATATCAATATATTTGTATTCTTATATACAAATATATATATATAAAATTAGGGATTTCATTGACAGCACTGAGAAAGCTTCAGATTGTTTTTTAATATAGATTTTCTTAAATTTTATCAATCTTGACTTTTCCTTGTATTATCCTCTCTTCCTTATAAATTGAACGGCTGTTAAACCTGTTTATTGGTTCAACCCATCTTTCAATATATAATGGTGTGTATAATATTTAATTAATTGAATTTCTATAATTTTAAACTCGAGTTGGAAGTGAGTGATGTTTAAAATTGTAAGTTGGGTTGTGCCAACGTTTTGTAGTTCTAGGTTTGGTTGTCAGTGTATGAGAAAAGTACGTCTTCCATTTTTATGGTACTGATACTTCAAAAGAACATTGTTATTCTTAACATAAAACTTTTTCATTAGTACACTTGGTAGTATGATTCTACGAATTCTTCATTTTAAAGCAACATATCTTAGAAGACAGCGTTGACGATAGAAGATATACCTGCGTATAAAAACACTAATAATAATTGACGGAAATAGGAGTAAATTTATACAATGGAAATGTTATTACGAAGTACCAAGATGAGTCGAAACAAGTCGTGATAGTAGGGTTTGAGCCACCACTTTCTTTGGAGGCGTGCGTTCGAATCCCACGGCTACTACCAATTTGTATTGTTTCTCGGCACACTAAATCGATGTAACTATACTCTTCTCGGAGAAACACTATAGTACGTTAATCTTTGGTTGCTCCAATTCTATTGTCTAAAATCTTATAATTTAGTTGCTGCCACCAAACTGTTTTACTGATTTTTATACAGTGGGAAACAGATAAAATACTATATCTTACATTCCACTCACATAATCTATGTAGGATTTTAAGGTCACGATTAATCTGTCTGGTATTAGGGACATTACGAACAGATTGCTAAATAAATACTACATCTACTGGTAGAAGGGCAATCAAATAAAGAATTTTAATTATAATGTTAGTCTAAAAATTATCACGCAAATTAGTAGTTCCTATAGGGTTACAAATTATATACTAGGTTGAAGTTTAGCAGTAAATCAAGATGGTTGCCTTTACCTTCGTCTATATAATCCATTAATTTTGCGAATTTAGAATTTGGAATTCAGGAATCAATATAAACCGAAATAGTTCACTAAACTCTGGAGATACCAAATTGTAGGTTTCCAAAATATTCAGCACAGCCTACCTTATAAAATAACTAACCATATGTGTCCTGTACGCATGGTACTTCTTCCTTCGGGATATTACGCCAATAGTTTTCTTCACAAAATATACCGTAGTACATAAATGCGTTCAAGCAAGAGTATGAATGAAAGATCAGTTACCTAAGACAGTGAGTAAATTGAGAGGCTTGGACTTATTCTTGCATATTTCTTATTGCATTGCTCTGCTGATCAAACTACCTTGTAACTAGCGTTCAGTGACCTGGTATATCAAAGGATAACAAAAGTTTAAAAACTGTACATATTTCGCAGTTTACTGAATTGCTGAATGTAACTTCTAAAGTTTATGTTCAACAAATTTGTTGCAACAATTAGTAAATAATTTTCAAATTTTGAATCCGAATTTCCCATTCATTACAATATTATGGAATATACACGTGGAAACTGACACAACCGAAACTAACAGTAAACCGGATATTATAATCCGTGATAATAAAAAAGGAACACTTGTGTTATTAGACGTTGTATTTCTTGAGACAAATGTGATTAAGAAAGTAGCTGAGAATGTTCTAAAATGTAAAGACTTTGTATTAGAAATTTAGAATATGACGAATGCGAAAGCAAAAGTGATACCTGAAATATTCGGGCAAATGGAACCATCTCATAATCACTCAAACAATACCTGAGCAATATAACGGCAATGCATGAAATCTAGAAACTGCAAAAATAGCCATATTGGACATGCACAAATTTCGGAATGTGCAAATGTAAAAGTACGGAATATATTTCGCGTGCTATATAACATTATATGTAAAACAATTCGTAAATACATAAAGGCTCCAACATTATGTGCCGTAGAAACACTTTTGTTTCGTGTATGTAATTATAAATACCCTGCATAAAATTGCTGATAATTATAGTAAATATAATAATGTAGAGCTAACGGAGTCATAATAGTTCGAATGTTCGTAAAGGAATCAAATTAACAGCACTGAACAAATGCACCACGTAATAATTTGCTCCACATTTTGTAAAGAAATTTACGAATCAAGTTTACAGCTGATTTTAACGCGTTGCAAAGAAAACGACTAGAGACTATTTTGCTTAATGTGTCTGATGGATGCACTTTGACAAAGAATCTGGAAAATTTGAATAAAAATTATTATCGATTTCTACGCATAAATAACTTAAACAAAAATTGTAATTACATTTTCAAACGAACATCTAAACCACTGTCATTATTCAGGAATGAGGGGAACTAAATTGTGTGTGGACATCTAAAGTATCCGCGCATAATTTTACACAACTAAGACTCAGGAATAAAAACAATTTAATTTTCTAGGCAGCAACAAAATTTATTTTAAGTTACTTAGTCCTCACATAGGTCGGATTATGTGCAAACAACTATAAAATATTATTTGTGACCGTATTTACTCTTTAAGGGTTGTTTTAAAGACCCGTTTACAAGGTTCCTATGAAGCTGTTAATTAGAAGTCATTGCAACAGTTTTTGTTTAATATATACACACATTGAAATGGTTCAAGTATAAAGAGTAGTGAAACGCTTAGGCCCTACTTGTAGAATGAATATTTGATCAGGAATGAAGATGAGTTTAAAAGTCTTTTCATTGAAACTATTGCGGACCCCAAATTCCGATGAATTGCGCTAGAAAAGAGGTACAGCTTCAGGTGTAGAGCTTCCGCATGTTTCGTATAATCACATGGCTTTGTGTTCCAAGGAAATGTTGAATTATATCTTATAAGATAGGAATTTATTGCATGAAAATCGATGTAGAACATGTGTTCTCTCACGCAGTACCACTCGGGACGATTCTCTCACGTAGTGTCCAATCGGTCTGATGTCATCCTCACCACTCACTAACCGACCAAATGAGAACTGTGTAAGATTCACACGAACTAACACGTCCAATTCACCTGTCATCTCCAGAACTAATTTACGTTTCATCTGATCACTCACTTATCCGCTGCTCATATTCTCACCAAATTCTAAATGGATTTCACCGGTCCGTGACTGGTTAGTTTTCCCATCAGACCACAAATAGAGGCGGAATAATTATCCACATTACGACGTAATTAATACTTATCATTATTTGGCGTGGTGTCACTATTCGACGGCGAACTTGGAACACTAATCCCCTGGACACTGTGTGATATCATGGAACCCACTGACGGGGAACATGACTGCCCTGGACTCTCCAGGATTGATTTATATGGGTGGAAACTGGCAGACAATAGGTATCTTCAATACCGAAGGTCATCTGTGTCATACAGCACCTTCCACCTGTTTACACTACAGGTATATGCAAATTAATATTAAGTTAAGATAAGGAAATAAGAATAGTGTTAACACTTAAGATAACGTTCCCAGTTACAAAGGAATGTAGAAAGCTATAACGTTTTGTCATGGGATCAGAATTCAAAGTCTGTAATCTGCAATCGCTAACACTGAATCTTTTGGGCAAGACGGACAGTACATATCAGGTATGTGCGTAACAGAAGTGTGTAATTTCTTTCAGTAACAAAGCTAATGATAAGTCTGAATATACGGTAGGTTGAAACCGCAAATTTCCCATTATTTAGATATATTTTATATCCATAGATCTTTTATAGTTTCTGAAGCTTCATTTTTCAATACATTTTATAGCTGTGCTGGACATGGGGCAACTTACCATCAGCAGCGGCTTTTTCCAGGCAGTCAGCCAGTTCCTTACCGCACGTATCCACCAAGCAGAACATCAATTTCATTTTACGCGAAGTGAACACTGGAGTCATATTTGTTCTGAGATGGCGCCAAAGTTGACCTTTTAAGACAGCCAGAACATTACCGAATAGTGGGTCAAACCTTTCATCAATCGCAAATATACGATCCATGAAGTTATGAAAATCCTTCACCAGAACATTCTTCAACAGCTCCAGGTCATGGACCAACAAACTGGGCTTATCGAACGAGAAAATTCCCACATACGGTTTGTCACTGTGTTCGTTATAGATTCCCTGCAGGTGTTCTCCTATTGTTTTCTTCTGCAATACACATTCCTTAAGATTGCCAAAAAACGGTGTTGGTTTTACGTAAGGGACCCCGAGTTGCTGCCAGATTTTGAAGTTTCGAGTGACATAAAAGTACAAGCCCATGAAGATTGCAGTGATTACAGAGATCAGATAGAATATTAGGGACTGTAAGAACAGCAACATTGTTAGGAAGGAACAGGGGTGTTTGTTGTTAATGTGTTATAAAATGTTTGTAATATTTCGTGGTAAAAAGTCAAAGTAAATTTGCAGAATCGTGACTATGGACTGCTTTTTGATGTTTTGATTTGTTTTCTGAATGAAGTTCTAATTGTTTCACTTTTCAGAATAACTTGAAAGTCTGTTCGAAATATTATTCTTCACAAAATCTTCAACCACATATAAAATTACTTAACGTAATGCCACTAAACTCCTTCTCACTACAGTAGCAGTGACGAACTGATGGGATTTTAATAGCGGTGCGATGCAAAAAGTGTGAAGTCATGGTTCCTCATCAACAAGTCGTCCTTGGTTATAGTGTAACGCAATATCCGGTTTGATATATGGTCTTATTAGTCATGATACGTTTTTGGGCGCAACCGTAAGAAATCATACAAGCACAACAAACGAACACCCATTTCTGCAGCGGGATTTAATCCTGCATCAATCGAGGGCTTTCGGGTCTACGCCTCACTAGGTGAAGACACCGGGACTGGGAGATGATTGTTATGTTACAAAATTGTGATCCAGAGCTGTTATCAGGAAAAATGCTTTAAGTTCATATTATATTTTATTTCAAAAGATGTAATCTGTAAGCTAGAAATTTCAACCCATGTTTGAGGTGTCCCATGAATTTTGAAGGCAGTATCACGTTGAATTATCGCCGATGATGCTGTACGTTTTTGCAAAACATCGGTAGGAGTTAGGGCTGTTTCACACTATACGTCACGTTTCCGTCCCGTCGCCCTAGCAGAGCGAGAATATTTGACGTGACGGAACGGGTCCGAACCGCTCTGAACCTGCTCGATTCTAGTAACGTGATCATTAATTACGTCACCTCCACTACGCTTCGAGTGTTTGCTTGCAATGAGGGCTGCCTGATTGTCTTCAGAAATGGATGAAAAATTAATAGAATTGGTGCGTAAATATGAGGAATTGTATGACATATGAAATAAGAAGTATAGTGACATTGTATGAAAAGAAAAATTGTGGGTACAAATAGATGAATAGTTAAATAAATCAGGTAAGTTCCAGTGTTTTTTATTGCGCATTTTGAAGTTGAATGAGATATTTCGAAAACTATTTCCCTTAGCAAGATACCTGAATGAAATATGATGGAACGGGTTTGCAAGGTTATTGATATAATAATAAGTAAGAAGTATTTTTCGAAAAAGAATATATCAATTACGGGAACACATAAATAAAGAGAAATGTTTGAGCTGAAATTACAGGTCTACCACTATAACTGATTAGTTAATGAAATGAGGCAAAATGAATAACTTATCAGTTTAATCATAGGTTCAGGGTGTAAGCACAGATGGGCTTCGTTACGGGACCAGTGTAGAAAGTATTTGAAGAAACAGACTACCAAAAGTGGTCAGTCTGCGTCAATAAAAATTCCGAGATGTAAATATGCTGATGAGATGTAGTACGTGCGCCAGTATTTGCGTGAACGGGACACTGTCAATAGTCTAGAATCTGAGGAAAAATGCGAGACGGATGAGGAAGAATTGTTACAAGCAAAGAGTGAACATGATGGTACAGCGGAACAAGAGGAGCAGACTCCAGCCAGTGCAAAAAGATAAGTTCGAAAATAAGATTCTCCGAGAAACAAAACACCCTAGGTATCAACCTGAGACGGCATCCGCATTATTAATGAAATATTTTGTTGAAAGTGGTAAGGAAAGACAAGCAGAACCACCTACTGACCCCATTGACGCATTTTTCAAAAGTATTGCAGCAACATTGAAAACCTATTCTCTTTATCATCAAAACATTTGCAAGTGAAGAATATTTACAATTGTATTTGAAGTGGAAATGACAGAAATTTTACAAGAAACCAAGACTGCGCATTCATCTGAATATTTTTCTGGCTCTCCATATGGACCTGGGATACAATAAAACGGCGTTTGTGATGGAAATTCTTCTTCAGCCCGAACGTCAGAATCTGCGCAACTAAATTCGTCTACATCGTCCAATTATCGAGAGTTTACTTCTGAATTATATATGTAATGAATGTTCTATTATTTCTTGCAGCAGTCAGTGTATATTTGTAACTTCTATAAATGTTTTGAGTAAGAACACATTAACTTGAAGTGCACTTACCGTAGACAAGTTGCTAGTTTCTCCATAGGTGATATTGCTTCCGGAAGATGGTAGTCTTCTTTTTCAAATCTTTTTCAATTTTCTGAAGCAGATAATTGATGTTTGGTCATTCTAAAATACCGATAAAATTTAATTTCGTCATCAGCTAGTTTTTTGTACCGGGTCCAGTATTCGCCTTCAGATTTTCTGTGTCTGAAACACTTGTGAACCCACATAAGCTTCTTTTTATCATTCAGAGAAGCATTATTCTCTTCTTCCTCTAACATCAATGCTATTGCTGCTAATTTTCTTTTAGAAAATAAATGAGTCTGCATATTTGATGGAAATAATCGCAGACCTTCTATCGCGTGCTATTCTGGAAGGTTCATGGGCTGTTAACACAGCGGTGTCAGCGTTTAAAATTCTTTTATATATTAATGCGCTTGCTAATTACGTCTTATGTAATGTATTATATTAGATATAAAGCATATTGTAGCCGATCATTGTTAATATAGTTATTAGGTTTGCTGGCGTCTGTTACGGGCGGCGTATGGCCATGCTTAATAAGTTTAAGCTGGTAACGTATGTTCAGGGTCCGTTAGTGATAGATAGGAGGGGTGGTACGGAGAGAAATTTAAAAGAGATAACGGCTGGCAGCCGATAACGGAAACTGGCAGTCGAGGGAGGAAAGCAGTTGCGTACGAGCGTGGTTTGAGTGCCAGTGACCTTGTTATTTGAATAAGGGTGATTTGCTTTTGACTTTATACAGTACCCCTTTTCTTTGTACCAAGTAATATTAGTAAATAAACAAAAAAAAATAACTAAATATATGTGTGATTCGGTGAACCACACCCGTTTCCTGAAAGAGGACCACGTACCAGACTGAGTATGTCGGGATTAACATGTCAATAAGGGTGATCGTGTAAATATAAACATTAATAAATAACAAACAATGCCAGAAACATGAATGAATTTGTAACGCAGAATTTATAGACTCCCACAAAATATGTTTGGTTCTGTTTGCTGCAACTTTCGTTTTTCTTAGGCTCTTAGCGTTGAGAGTCCAACCTTGAACTTCAAGAGCACTGAGAGTAAAACAGCTGCGTGATATCAGGCGTGATTACATCAGCAATTACGTAACCTTTAAAGTTTCAGAGAACCAGTTTTTTTTTTGTTTACACACACTGTAATGATTCCGCTTGTTACGGTTAATGATGGTTAGGACGATGACGATGATTTCGATGATTTTAACTGTGTATGTCACAGAAGAAGATGTGTTAGTCGGTATAATCTCGTACTTCTGGACTACTGAATTCTGTGATAACCGCCAGAACACCGAACATATTTAGTGTGTTTCTGTTTGATCAATCTTTGTATTTCCATACAAACGGTTTGCTAACAACTCAGGTCAGAATATAAGCCCTACCTGTACGTCACATTCAGATCAATTACATTACATTATCACAGTATTCGAGGCTGTATGTTGTAAAGTATTCTTTTCCCTGATGAGTCCAAATATATTTCGATTAGTGAACCATCCCTAATTCAGAACCAGACAGCAGATATTGAGCCCTGGCCACTAGCACCTCTCCAAGAAATAAGCTAAAAAAATTATAAGATTATATATATCCACATCCATGAAAGCCCGTTCTTGTAGGGCAGTAACGTAATCTCGTCACTGCATACTTAATGGAACTTAAGGTTTCTTCTTTCAAATATCGTTTTCTTAAGTCACTTTCTCTTGAAAAGCGCAAATGAATCATTACGGCCTCTTATTTGTTTTTTTTCCTTTATAATTAACTTTTACTTCTTGTGTGATAAAAAAAAATTTAATTGTTCCTTCACATACTAAAGTAGTGACAAGAGGCTTCATATCATCAGTAACATGCACAATATGATAACATAATTTTCTCTCAAGTTCAACTCGACTGTAAATAACGTCTATCTGGAAAATTATCATAGTTTTCTTAAAAATATCAAGTGCTTTTCAGGCAAACTTTATTCTTCACCTACTGGAGTTAACAAGAAATAATGTGGCCATTGCATTTATGATATATGTTTGATTCAAGAACGCTTGGTGTTAAATGACGTGTTGAAGATTCAGTCACTGTACCATCGTTTAATTTGGTATAACGAGCGAACGCATTAGGGTAACTAGATTTTGTTTACAAAAATTTCTATCGCGAAGCATAAAAAAAGAAATTTTTCTAAACTTTACCTTTCCTTAATATTCCGTAACAATTCTGCTAATGAACACTTCATTCTTCAAATTTCTTTTAGAGTATCATTAGAAAGGCTGAAGTAGCTGATGAAACCTGAATTTGTGACAGAACACTCTAGTAGCTATGGAAGGAATGGCTCCTGTGCAACACTTCATTCATTGCATTCATTTAATTACTTGTTTCACTGTTGAAGGTTACTTTTTCACTTTACGTTATTTCAGAACTGTATACCTATTAAGAACAGCGATATGTCTCCGCGCCTTATCAAGATGACAAATTTTTTATCAAAAACATTAGGCAGAGGCGTGGTTACGCAGGGCGCCACCGAAAAGCATTAACAGAATGTGGCACAGTCCTGTCTTCAACAGCAGGTGTGCAATCCGCATTCCTATGATGATAATTATGAGGTCCTATATGAAGAAGTTGTAAATGCTGATGGGTTTGCCATCTTTAAAGGCTTACTTTCTGTTGCATTCCATAAAATTTATTAAATTACCACTGAAGTCCTTAGGATACAAATGTATTTTTCGTGAGGTGTTTCGTGATAAAAACAGAAACGTGATAGAGCACGTTAAAATATGTGACAGATAAACAATGTTTTATTTCCCACGGTCGTGAAGTCTTTAAAAAACGAACTACGAAATATTCATAAAAAATGACATAATGTCGATGTCTTAAATGGTAAGATTTTGGAATTGTGAACTTTTTATTGATTTTGGGTGTTTTGGAATTTCCTCTTTATTCTAACAATATACTTACATAACCGAAAGATATAACCAACAACACAGATTGCGGTATATTTTTAAGTTATGAATATGTTCCCTCATTTTGGAAGAATAAATAATAATTATATTAATTGCCAAAATAAATCGGAAATGAATACGAGCAGTCAAAAAGTGGATGTAATTGTGCGTGGTATAGTACTCAGTACTTTGGAATTCTTTACCAATCGAGCACACGTACGAATAATTGTTGACAATGCTATGTGATTTATTTGGCTGTGAATGTGGCAGATATATTGCAGCAAAAAAATGTGTAATGTATTTAGATGCGAAGTGGAAGTTAAAATCGTCAGACTCTGAAGTAAAAGGTGGCTGGAAAATGTGAATTTTGATGAAAGAGAAGGTCAAACATGTATTCTCACTAAAATCGTTGAGGGTTAATTGTGGTAACATTTCATTTTTTGTAACATAGAGTGATACATTATCACTGTAATTGATGTTACGAATTTCTACAGTTCGTATAAAGCGTTGGTGGTACTAACTTCAGAGGAATTTTCATGAAAATCGCACCTTGTATATGTCTTTGATACAAGTTTACAATTGCATAAGCGTTTGTTACTTCGTTACTGTTCCTGTCATGAATCATCTGTATACATATCCTTCAGACGAAGGTTTTAATGTACCAGCAGCTGAAACTCTGTAATTATTCCTCGGTAGCAGTGATAAGCAGTTGGACATATTGTAGCATAGTGACGTCATTAACAGAAGGGACAAATGTCAACTGTGTTGCAAACAATATAGTATAGTCAGTGTCCAAAGAGGTCTTTACATTGAATGTATCATAGAGTTCCAGTGCACTCCCTAATACTGGTTATTCCGAAACACAGTTTTAACTATCAGGGATGTAAATTCGTCTTCCTAAGGGGTCTCACGTGACGGAATGAAACGTCGAAGTGTCCCACAAAAAAAATAATAAAAGAAACCATTACTTTGACACGCACTCGGATGTGAAGGCCGGTGTCGCAGCGTAGGTTCCAAGGCAAACTGGTGTGTATATAAAATGAGAGGGAAAAAAACTTAGCGTGTTGTTACCTTAAGTATTTTGTTACCTTAAGTATTCATTTAAGTGTACGCTGTGGATAGTTATATTGATCTATTTTATTTTTGAACTATCGGTGTGTGTTCATCGGTAGATGAACACTTCAGTGTAAAACGCCTGTGTAAATTTCCGCTAAATAGAGTTTTTTGGCAGTTTACAACAATTGCTAAAAGTTGCTATTAGTTTAGTCATATCTGTCCTCCCGTCTGGCCGAACTACTATATACAGGATGTCCCAGGAGGTATGTGCCAGAAGGTTCCTTATGTTAAACTACACCGATATAACCCAAAGCACCTATATCTAATGTTGAACGGTTACGGAGATAATGACCAGAAAAGATGTGGTCTTCTTGCGGTTCCACGTACTGTACCTGTTTCGCGTGATGTAATAAACGTACACTGCGCATGCCCGTCCTTGAGAGTGGAATACAGTCACGTTCCGAGTGCGTTATGTACGGTTAGTTATTTGTACGGAGTTGCAAAAATTCCTTTTGATGCGTGCTGAAAACTGCATAGCAACTGGAGGAGGACACTTTGAAAAATTACTGTAAAGCAGGTACTGTATTTGAGTAAGTTATGTAGTAGGCTTATACCAAAATGCGCAGCCAGCAATGTTAAATCAGTACTTCAACACTGCTGGATGTTCATGTGCCGTGTAAAATGCTTGGAACCCTAAGGACAACTACGGCATTAGTGCGAGTGTTTATGTAGTTTAATTTAATAGCTTTATGTCACTCATGTATTAATTACATGTTAAGTACATATATTAACATTACAGAAAACACATATTCCTGCCAGTTTTAATATGAATTGGGTAATCAATAAGTGTGTAACAGCTTTCATACTTTCAAACTTCTCTGGCCATTATCTCCGTAACCGTTCAACTTTGGGTATAGGTGTTTTGGGTTACATCGGTGTACTTTAACATAAGGAACATTCTCCCGAAGTCTGGCCCATTCGTCCTGGGACACTCTGTATATATACGTATATCTATTTTTATATATGTTTGCATTGAATAACTCAGATCGCACAGGATAGATTTACCTTGAAATTTAGTATTGGAAATTTTTTGAAAATCTTTCATTAAAACTCGAGTGTTATTAAAATCCGATGATAATTAAGGGTACTTTACATGAAGACGTATGGATGTTAATGAAGATATCTCGCTGAATTCTTGTTACACTGGGAAAATTTTTAGACCGAACTTGTGGCTATAATGTAACAGGCATTTTATAGTCAATAACTTTTCCCGAAATTCACACCGTTTACAAGATAATGTGAAAAATAATTCTAGCTCCGAAATAGGCCACAGCTGAAAATATGATGTAAGTGCAAGTTTATTGCACGTAGAATAAATAAGGCAAAAAACACACACTTAAAGTAACCTATGTAAAACGTATTGTTTTTCTACGGCAACAATCATAACTGGAATGCGCCTCAGTGTTATGTTTACACGTACATTACGAGTCGTGTTACTGTATACAAATGTTATTTGTAACCAGTGATGGCATGCGAAATGAAATGAAATTAGAATTTGCTGAACTAACATTGTCCTATATTGCTGTCCTATCGTGCTATAGCATAGGATGTTAGCTTAAGGTGTTCCATCCCGAAGGGTCTGTACAATAAAAGGAGATGAAGTTCAGTCAAACACAACAGTAGTAATGTTAAATATACACGGTGCGTCAGGAAAGTAATAACACTGAATGCGTGACTCGACAACTGCCAACGCTGTAGCCACACCTCAGACACCAGCCGAAACACACATTCTTACTTGATGATCAGTGTAAGTTTCAACTCGATACCATTAACACATCCGATTTGACAGCGAGTTGTGTAAGTGTGTGTAGTAGTGACGCATTGCGAAAATGGAGAATCGAAATCTCGAGCAGCGTTGCGCGATCAAATTTTGTGTCGAACTTAATGAAAACGCAACAGAAACTTACGAAAAGTTAAAAAGGGCTTATGGAGAGCATGCGCTATCAAGGACACGGGTGTTTAGGTGGCATAAAGCATTTTTTGATGGCAGTGAGAGTGTGGAAGACGAACTTCGTTCTGGAAGAACTTGCACATCAAAAAACGGAAGAAAATGTGACCAAAGTGAGGGATCTCGTGAGATCTGATCGACGTTTGATAGTCAGAATGATCAGTAGTGTGTTGAATTTGAATCGCCAAACCGTCCACGAAATTTTGACCTTAGAACTGGGCATGCAGAAAATTTGTGCCAAGCTGGCCCCAAAAATTCTCACCAATGAACAGAAGGAAAACCGAAGGAATGTGTGCCTGGACCTTCTTGAACGCATAGAAAATGACAAAAATCTTTTCAAACATGTCATAACAGGCGATGAAACGTGGATTTTCGAATACGGTCCTGACACCAAACGACAAAGTTCGGAGTGGCACACGTGCAACTCACCGCGCCAAAAGAAAACAAAAATGAATAAATCAAAAACATGCTAATTTGTTTTTTCGACAGTCAAGGCGTCATTCATAAGGAATTCGTGCCTCAAGGACAAAGAGTTAATAAACAGTACTATTGTGAGGTCCTTGAACGACTCAGAAAAAGGGTTCATCGTGTCCGGCCAGAGATTGCGGACAATTGGATGCTGCATCACGACAATGCTCCCTGTCACACTGCCATCTCTGTGAACGATTGTTTGACCAAAAAAGGTATTTCAGTGGTTCCGCAGCCACCATACTCGCCTGATCTGGGTCCGTGTGACTTCTTCCTTTTCCCAAAACTCAAATTCCACCTCAAAGGTCGTCATTTTGGAGCTGTGAACAACATCCAAAAGGTCGTGACAGACCAGCTGAGGGTACTTCCACATGAAGACTTCCAGCACTGCTACCTGGAGTGGGAGCAACGTCTCCGGCGGTGTGTGGCTTCCCAAGGGAACTACTTTGAAGGGGATAATGTTGATTTATAGGTAAAAGTTAAATACAAAAAATATAGTACCAGTCTCATTACTTTCCTGACGTACTTTGTATAATGTTATATTAGGGCTACATGTTTCGATTCTACTGAATCATCTTCAGGCCCTCGTGTTTCAGATCCATACACAGAATGCACTACGCATTGCGGGATCCCCAACGGTTACAATAACAGAGGCAAATTACAAAAAACAGAAAACAATACATAACATGTGAGTGTGGGACTATTTAGGTTAAGTGGAACATAAAACATATAGTATAGTACCATAGTAGAACACAAAATATAGAACCATAGAAAGGAATAGTGGGAGCGGTAGG
>Ga0209628_10001426_pt1 | contig 15469 bp, 8 predicted proteins | sample TergutCu122P4_FD_187285 | JGI IMG/M metagenome (GOLD analysis project Ga0209628, IMG submission 187285) | Cubitermes ugandensis P4 segment gut microbial communities from Kakamega Forest, Kenya - Cu122 P4 (SPAdes) (version 2) | ecosystem: Host-associated > Arthropoda: Insects > Digestive system >...
GCTCCTACGCAGGGTTCCAGGGCCGGAACCGAGTCGAACAGAAAATCGCGTGCTGTTCTACCGGATAAGTCCAATCTGTTTTTTTGTATTTTCATCTATAAAAACATGCTACAAAAACTGTGCCAAAGTGATTGCGCTTGTAATTTTTTCGCGGCAAAGATAGGAAAAAGTTTGGAACTTACGTCAATTAATACATTATTTTTCTTGTACCACAAAAAATATGTACCTTTGCCCTATGTTAAAAAAAATAGAAAAACAATGAAAAAAACAATTGCTCTTTTATTGCTGCTTTTTGTGTTTACAACACTGGGTTTGAAGGCACAATTGGTTATCGACGGTCAAACCTACCAAGTTGACACATTGAAAAATCATTTGATAGGACCGGGGACATGCTATACCGCCATCCGATTGACAGGTCCTCATCAGCAAAATGTGTTTTTTGTAAAAGCGGATTTGAAAAATCCGCACATCGAATTTAAACAGGTGTTAGGACGTGATTCTCTTTATGGGACAGAACGGCCTTCGGCTATTGCCCAAAGAAAATCGACAGCAGGTGCCGTTTACTTCGCCGGTACTAATGGCGATTTTTTCGATACCAGTGCTGCTTATCCGGCAGGGTTTAATGGTCGTCCGATAGGAGGCAATATGGGCGATAGCGAAGTTGCCCAAATACCTGCTGCCGGATGGAATATTTTTGCAATCGACGAAAATAAAATTCCGGACATCGGGAATATGGCTTACAGTGGAACCGTAAAATTTAACGGTGCTACAAGGGCTATCACTTCTTGCAATCACACGCGGGAAGATAATGCCTTAGTGCTTTATAACCGGCACAACGGGAAAGTTACCCGTACCAATCAATACGGGACGGAGGTCCTTATCGAATTGCTGGACGGCGACAACGCTTGGGGTGTGAACAAAGCCCTCAAAGCCAAGGTACTTCAAATTGCAACAAATAAGGGAAATATGGTAATTCCGGCAGGAAAAGCGGTTTTGTCGGGACATAGAAGTGATAAAGAAGTTATTAATTCTGCGGCATTCTTAGACCAACTGTCCGTTGGCGATGAAATCGAAATTAATCTTAACCTGATCATGAATGGCACAAATAAGGCTTCTTGGGCGCAAATGACGGGCGGCGATAATTACAAAACCATGCTGAAAGACGGGGTTGTCGAAACAGTCAGCGTGTGGAACGAACGTCATCCGCGTACTGCTATCGGCTATTCGGTTACACGCGACACCTTGATTTTCTGTGTGGTGGATGGGCGTAGTCCCGTGTCGGAAGGAGTTACCACAAAAGAATTAGCCCAAATCATGCAAAGTGCCGGGGCATATACGGCAGCCAATCTGGATGGCGGAGGCTCCAGTTGCCTGTACGTCAATTCTTACGGCGGTCCTGTAAATAAAGGGAGCGACGGCAGTGAACGTGCCTGTGGAAATAGCGTATTTGTGGTTTCTACCGCACCTGCCGATCCGGTAATATCGAAGATTATTCCTTTTAAAGAAAATTTTTCACTGCCCCGCTATGGTGGATATACACCTCAATTTTATGGATATAATCAATACGGTACGCTTTTGGATATGGATGTCAAAAATGTACAACTTTCCTGCGATCCTTCCTTAGGAGTAATCGTTGGGAATCAATTCATTGCCACAGGAACAGAGCCCGGCTACATCACAGCAAGCTATAACGGTACGGTAACAACCTCTATTCATATAGATTTTATCCCTGCAAGCGATATAAAAATGCGTTTAGATACGGTAATTGTCGATAACCGATCAGAATATTTGATAGAAGTACAGGCTTCCGCTTCAGGAAATACATTTCCCATAATGGCAAACGCCTTGTCGTGGACTGTGGAAAAACCGGAAATTTGCGAGATCGTGGATGGTAAGGTAAAAGCATTGCAGAATGGTAAGACTTGGGTTTATGGAACGGTTGACGATATAAAAGACTCTCTTGTCGTATCAGTTGAGATTCCGCCTATAAACCGGATTCCTATGGAGAATTTCCAATTGAGCAATTGGACAATGACGGCAACCTCCGAACTTAATGCCGTTCTTAATGCCGACAATTTGCCTGAACAATGGACAGAGGGAGTTGCGGCAAATTTTAAGAATGTCGCGACTCGTACCCCGTACATCCGACTGACCAATACCAATATGCAGACGTATGGATTGCCGGATACCGTAAAAGTAGTTCTCAACACCGGAGGCGTAGCAATTAACAGAGCGATCGTTTACATAGGTGCTCACAATGACCCAAAAACAGTTTCGCAAGAGTTTACTTCCTTCCCAAACGGAGATATCGAATTGGCTATCCCCTTAAACCAGATATTAGATGTTTCCGATCGTGCCATTTATCCGGTTAACTTCAATAACATCTACTTTCTATTGGGAACAACTATGACCATAGGACAGAATTACACGCTTGCCTTAAAAGAAGTTGCGCAAATTTATAACGGTATTCCGGGTGTGGGTATCCGGTATCCGCAAGCATCCCATTTTTCGGTTTATCCTAATCCGGTAACCGGATCGGAAATCTGCATCCGATTCAATAATGAACAAGCACCGATTTTGCCGGCAGAAATTTATGCGCTTTCGGGACAAAAAGTACAAACAGAAATACTAAATGCACAAGGAGGTGTAGCAAGTTTTACGCAAAATCTGCCTTCCGGTATCTACCTGATGAAAATAATTGGCAACAAATCGGTCGAAACGGTCAAACTGATTATCCGATAAAACATTTGAATTATTCAAAAAACACATAAAATAATAATTTGTAAAACAATAGTACATGAAAACAAACATCACAATTCTTTTCGTCTTCTTTTTGACGACATTTACTTTACTCGCCCAGCCCCCCAAACGGGAAATGCGGGCAACGTGGATTGCTGTGGTCAATGAAATTGACTGGCCAAGAATAGCCGGCGCTACGGCGCAAAAAGACAGAATAGTACAAATACTTGATTCTGTTCAGGCTTTGAACATGAATGCCGTATTTTTCCATGTTCGTATGCGTTGCGATGCCGTATATAATTCGGCTTATGAGCCTTGGAGCAGTGATTTGCGTGTCGCTCGCGGACAGCATCCGGGGTATGATCCGTTGGCTTTCGCTATCGAAGAAAGCCATAAGCGAGGTATCGAATGTCATGCCTGGTTAAATCCTTACAGGTACAATATCAGTGGCAGCCCGTGGACAGGAGCCAACGACCATCCGTTGAATTACGAAAATACCCATCCCGAATGGTTGCTCTGGTATTCCAATAATGTAGTGCTCGACCCTGCTTTGTCGGAAGTGCGGTATCGCATTAAAAGTGTCGTAGGCGATATTCTGAGTAAATATGACGTGGATGGTATTATCTTCGACGATTATTTTTATCCATACGGCGGCACTACCAATCAGGATGCCGCTTCTGTTGCCAAATACAAACCGGCAAGTATGGACGTGCACGATTGGCGTCGCTCCAATGTAAACCGGATGATTGCCGATGTCTATGATACCATTCAAGCCATTCGTCCCTGGGTTGCGTTTGGTGTATCTCCATTCGGTATCTGGACTACCAACACAACAGTGGCGGCTAAAGAGGGAGTTCCCCTGCCCCCAGGTATTACCGGAGGGAATATGTACCAGGAAATCTATTGCGACCCTGTAGCCTGGTTGAAAGAAGGAACGGTCGATTATATTTCGCCGCAACTTTATTGGAAATCCGGCGGGGGACAGGATTATAACACGCTTTGTCCCTGGTGGGCTAATTTATGTAACCGTTTCGGTGTCCATTTTTATTCGAGTATGGCTAATTATAAATATAATGAAAAAACAGATCCTGCTTATACCATAGAAGAGTTGGGCTCACAATCGTTCCGTAACCGGACATCTGCCAAAGATGATGCTCCCGGGCATGTTTTTTACAATCTGCGGGCATGGTTCGACCCTGCGTCTCCACTAACTCACAGGGATTTCCGTAATTATTTCCGTACGAATCTTTTTTCCAAACCTGCCCTCACCCCCGCCATCGGATGGAAACCTGCCAGAGACCAGGGAATGGTTACTTTCAGCACATACACAGGTGGCGTTGTTTCGTGGGACTACGACGAAACGACCGATAGCGTCCGCTATGCCGTTTATGCCGTACCGACGGCCCAGGCGAATACTCCGGGCGTCTATTCTAAATCCGACTATTTGCTGGGAGTTTCGTACGAAAAACGTTATACTTTACCTGCCGGCATCAGTACAAGTTCGCACCGGATTGCCGTTTCCGTATTAGACCGTTACGGTAATGAGTTCTCTCCGCGCACATTGGGAACATCTGCGATAACAGCAGCCGTAAAAGCACAACTGACTTTTCCCGAAGATAACGCATATTCACGAATCCCGCTTACGTTTAAATGGAACGCTGTTGACAAAGCGGATAATTATGTGTGGCAGTTGGCTACCGATGCCAATTTTACCAACATCGTTTGTACACGGGAAACTACCGGCACTCAATTTGATACAAGTTCGCAATTAAATATTAAGGAAGATGGCAGAACGTATTATTGGCGTGTCAGAACGCGCAAAGCCAATACGCCCGATATTTGGTCGGATATTCGCAAAGTAATCCTTTCTTCCGGATCAGGATTGGATACATTTTTGGAAACTTCCGAATCGTTGAAAGCAAGTATCCAAGACAACAATTTAGTGGTTGAAAGTGCTTATGCCGGATCGGCTGCAATCTGTATTTACAACTCATTGGGACAATTGTTATCAACTTCGGAACAGCGGTTACAAAGTGGGCGAAACATCATTCCCGTTACCGATACAAACGCAGATATTTCGTTTATTAATATTCGAATGGAGAATGATGCAATAACGGTAAAATCAATTAGATAATGGCAGATAATAAATTTTACAGGATTAAAAAAAGTTTTTTTCTGTTAAGTATCTGGTTGTTTTCCGTAACATTTTTGTTTGGGCAAACAGTTAGTCCCTTTCGCTTAGCCCTTTTAGCCGACTTACACATTGCAAAGAATACGAATGCCGATGAAGATTTGCAGCGAGCCATTGATCAAATCAATGCGAGCGACGATATCGAATTTGTTTTGGCAGCCGGCGATATAACGGAAGAAGGCGACCGTGCATCCCTTCAAAGGGCAAAAGATCTCCTTAGCGGATTGAAAGTGAAATGTTTTGTAGTACCGGGTAATCACGAAACCAAATGGAGCGAATCGGGCGTAACCGATTTCGACCACATTTTCGGAGGCGAACGTTTCCGAATGGAACACAAAGGATTTCTGTTTTGGGGTTTTAATACCGGCCCGCTGATGCGAATGGCAGACGGTCATGTTGCTCCGCAAGACATCCGTTGGCTAAAAGAAGAATTAGAAAAAGCAGGTAAGGGAAAGCCGGTATTCTTAGTTACGCATTATCCCTTGCTATCGGGCGATGTGGATAATTGGTACGAACTGACCGATGCTGTGCGTTCATACAATATTCGTGCTTTTCTGGGGGGGCATTATCATTCCAATCGTTTGCTGTCGTACGACGGCATTCCGGGTATTTTGAGTCGTTCTGTCTTGCGTGCCAAAGAAACTGTTGGCGGTTATTCGGTTATCGAAATTACTCCGGACTCGATGATTGTTTATGAGCAAAACATCGGAGAAGACCGACGGCGATGGGCTGCCCTTTCGTTAGCCGCTCAATATTACGACAAACAGGGTGCAACAGATAAGTATCCCGATTTTTCGATTAATAAAAAATATTCTTTTGTGAAAGAAACGTGGCTTGTTCGCACAGACGTTGGAATATACGGTTCGCCGGCAGTTTACGGCGGAAAAGTGTATGTCGGCGACGATGAGGGAGTCCTTACGGCTTACACTTTAACCGATGGAAAAAAGATTTGGAGTTTCCGTTCGGGTAAACGGATTGTGGGAACACCGGCTACTGCAGAAGGAGTCGTAGTTTTCGGTTCTGCCGATAAAAATATTTACGGATTGGATACAAATACTGGTCGTTGTCTGTGGACGGTAAATGCTTCCGAACCTGTCTTGGGAGCCGTGGCAATCGGAAACGGGATTGCTTACATCGGTGCCAGCGATCAGAAATTTCGCGCTATTGATATTCAAACCGGGAAAATCCTTTGGACTTACCCGAATGTCCAGGGTTACATAGAAACTCGTCCGTTGATTGAGGAAAATAAAGTGGTTTTCGGTGCTTGGGACAATACGCTGTATGCTTTGGACAAGCATACGGGAGAAGAAATCTGGAGGTGGACGGGCGGATTAACACGAATGCACATTTCTCCTGCCGCCGTATGGCCTGTGGCTGCCAACAGCAAGGTTTTCGTTACCGATCCTCAGCGAGCAATGACTGCCATCGACCTCGATACGGGCGAAACCATTTGGCGGACTTTCGAATCCATGGTACGCGAAACCATCGGGCTTTCCGAAGATAAAGGGCGAGTGTACAGCAAAACGATGAACGATTCCGTTGTGGCTTATTCCACTCAAGGCAACAAGCCAGTAAAACTTTGGGCTTCCGATGTAGGTTTTGGTTACGAACACGCCCCGTCGATGCCGGTGGAAAAAGAAGGCGTTGTTTTCGGCAGTACCAAAAACGGATTGATTTTTGCTTTGGATGCACCGACCGGAGAGGTTTTATGGAAACATAAAGTCGGTAATTCACTTATTAATACCGTTGTCCCTTTGAGTAAAACGGAAGTGCTTTTTACGGCTACCGGTGGAGAAGTAGGGTTGATTACAGACTCAAGACAGTTTTATGTGAAATGAAGAAATACATTTTTTAGGAATATTTGTGATGGCAATGTTGGGATGCAACAGTAAAAAACAGGTTGATCTGTTGGTGTATAATGCACGGATTTATACCGTTGACGATAATTTTTCAACGGCAGAAGCCTTTGCGGTAAAAGGGGGGCGTTTTATTGCAGTGGGAAGTACAACCGATATTCGTTCCCGATATACTTCAGACAAGGAATTGGACATGCAAGGAGCGCCGATTTACCCGGGGTTTCACGATGCGCATTGCCATTTTACCTCTATGGCAATGAGTTTGTCTTTTGCCGATCTCAAGGGGGCAACTTCATACGATGAAGTGTTGGAACGAATAGCCGTACATCATACCGTTCATCCGTCGGAGTGGATTGTGGGTACCGGTTGGGATCAAAATTTATGGAAAAATCCGAAATTTCCTACCAATAAGGAACTCAATCGGTTATACCCGAATACGCCGGTACTTCTCCAGCGTGTTGATGGACATGCTGTTATTGCCAATGAAGAAGCCATTCGGCGGGTAGGACTGAAAGCGAGCGATACTGATATTCCTGTTGGTGAAGCAGAAATTAAAAACGGCGTTTTCACCGGAATATTTTTAGAAAACACCTATGAACGTTTGATGCGGGCCATCCCTGACCCTTCTTTTGAAGAACAACTTAGACTTGTGCAACAGGCTGTGACTCTCTGTTACCGCAACGGACTTACTTCGGTGAGCGATGCCGGATTGCCATTGTCGTCTGTTCAACTGTTGGATACCATGCAACAAACAGGGCGTTTGAAATTAAGAGTGGATGCGTGGATAGAACCTTCGGAAGAAAATTTTGAGCGTTTTCGGTCGCCCTACCGTACCGACCGGCTTACGGTAAGTACTCTCAAACTTTATATGGACGGAGCCTTAGGGTCTCGCGGCGCACTGATGTTTGCACCTTATGATGATGATCCGGCAACGATAGGGATTCGTTTTACTCCCGATGAGCAGTTTCTGAATTATTGCCAAAGGGCATTAGATGCCGGATTGCAGGTTGCCACCCATTGTATAGGCGATGCTGCCAATCAAATCACATTAAAACATTACGCCCGTTTCTTAAAAGGTGAAAATGATTTACGTTGGCGCATCGAACATGCCCAAATCATCGCTCCCGAAGATCTTGAAAAATTTAAAAAGTATTCCATCATTCCTTCTGTACAGCCAACCCATGCCACTTCCGATATGTTTTGGGCAGATGAACGAATCGGCAACCGTCTGCATAACGCTTTTATCTTCCGCGAATTGAAAAATCAGTTGGGATGGTTGCCTTTTGGCACTGATTTTCCCGTTGAAGAAATCAACCCCATCAATACATTCTTTGCGGCGGTGTTCCGTAAAAATTTGGATTTTTTACCCGAAAGCGGATTTCAGATGGAAAACGCCGTCTCACGTGAAGATGCACTCAGAGGGATGACTATCTGGGCTGCCAAAGCCTCGTTCGACGAAGGACAGAAAGGTTCCATAGAATCGGGTAAATGGGCCGACTTTGTGGTATTGGATAAAGATTTGATGACAGCAGAAGAACGGGATATTCCTCAAACACGAGTGCTTGTTACTTATATTGCCGGCGAGAAAATGGATTTTTAGTTTTTTTATTTGAAAAACAGGATAATTTTTAATAATACATCAGTAAAACAACATGAAAGAAAAAGTAAATCAACTGTTTAACGAACAGTTAATAGAATGGGAGTTGGCAAAAAATAATTACAAAGCCTTGGAACAGGTAAAAGTAAAAACGCTGGATGTGGAAGGGCATCCGTATCAAGTGCAATTCAATCCTGCACGCATTACCTCTTCGGCAGCCAAAGTGGATCCCAAATCCATTCAGGAACGCAAATGTTTTCTTTGCAAGCAAAATCTTCCGGCAGTTCAGAGAGGCATCCCTTTCAAGGAAGATTATATCGTATTAGTGAATCCGTTCCCTATTTTTCCGCGACATCTGACTATTCCGGTAACAGAACACATCCCCCAACTCATTGCTCCTCATTTCGAAGATATGCTCGATTTGGCACAGGAGTTGGACGATTATGTTATTTTTTACAATGGACCGAAATGCGGCGCATCTGCTCCCGATCATTTCCATTTTCAGGCAGGAAATAAAGGCTTTCTTCCTATCGAAAAAGACAAGAATTGGGGGAACACCATTCGCATCGAATCGGAAGATAAACAGGAAATGCTTCAGTGCTTCCAACAAATTTATGATTCTCTACCTTTAATGTCGGACGACCCCGAGCCAATGCTGAACATCCTCACTTGGTACGAAAACGGGAAATGGACGACTTGTCTTTTTCCGCGGAAAAAACATCGCCCTTCCTGCTTTTTTGCCGAAGGCGATGCCAATTTGCTGATTAGTCCTGCTTCGGTCGATTTGGGCGGCGTGTTTATCACGCCTTTGGAAAAAGATTTTGAAAAAATAACCGCAGAAGATGTTGCTGGAATATTAGGCGAAATCCTGTAAAGTGTAGCAAGTTTATGGCTCAGTAGCAAAACCCTGTGTCTGACTCCACCGTTCAACTCCTTTATCTTGTCTATTAGTCTGTTAAATCGTATATATTCATTTCATTATCTGTCTTATTGCATACAATGGATATACTCTAATCTTGTCGTATTGTCCAAAATTTTCTAATGACGTGCGAACACCGTATTCCGACTGTTTTTCGTCCATAAACAAATATAAACTTTGCATTTTGCCTGTTGTTCCTGATTTGACTTCTATGGGAATAATTGTATCGCCCTTTTGAATTAAATAATCAACTTCTGCCTGACTGCCATTTTTCTCTCGTTGCCAATAATATAATTGCGAATGGGTGTTGGTTGGCATTGCTTTCAACATTTCAAGTCCGACAAAAAGTTCGGCAATATCGCCTTTGTTTATTTGTTCAAGCGTTTCGCCAATTAGTATTTCGCCAATATTCAATCCTAAAAACCGTTGTAAAATACCTGTATCGAAAGGTAAATATTTAGTAAATTTTCGGTTGATTTGAGCACCAATAGGAATACCATTTGCCGAACTGTGATATATAGGATATATCAATCCTGCCATTTCCAACAATTGCAACGCCTCTTTCACTTGGTCAATGTTTGCATTTTCTGTTGCATTCGAGTAAATGAATTTCTTACAGGTCAGTTCCATAACTACCGAAAAAACATCTCGCAATCTGGTTGGCGGAACCCGCTTTTTGTATTTTGCAAAATCATCGTAATATGTTGTCATCAACTCATCCAAAACCTGTTGGCAATCAAGCAAATTTTGATTTTCAATATACGATTTTACCACTTCGGGCATTCCCCCGATAGCGATAAAACGCACTAAATGATTAAGTACGCTTGTGTGTAAAGCATCAGAGAGTGGCTTTTCGGGCGTGGCGTTCGAAATTTTGTCTATCATTGTATCAAAGCCCAATGCCTGCAAATATTCGATAAAACAGAGCGGATACATAAAAATGGAAGTGATACGACCTACACCAAAAGAGGGCAATTCTTGCAAAGCAAATTCTAAAAGCGAGCCTGCGGCGATAACGTGAAGTTCTGGCATCTCCTCATAAAAAAAACGCAAGGCAGAAATGGCGGGAATACAAGATTGTATTTCATCAAGAAACAGCAATGTTTTTCCTGCAACAATTTTTTGTCCGTGAATTGCTTCTAATTCTTCAACGATTGATTTTGGCGAAGAAAATTGTTCAAACACCTTTTTGGTTCGTTGGTGCTCCTTTTTTTCGAAATTAATCTCAACAAAATTGTCGAAAGTTTTACCAAACTCTCGTACCGAAGACGACTTGCCTATTTGTCTTGCACCTCGTAACAATAATGGTTTATGCTTTTTAGCATTCTTCCATACAAGCAATTCGCTATCTATCAAACGTTTAATGTACATATAAAATCTTTTTTATAATTTAACGTTGCAAAGTTACAAAAAAACGGCATCAAAAAATATATTGTTTTCAAAAAAAATAAGACCGAGATTTTGAGATTATTTTAAAAAAATAGGAGCGAGATAAGATATTTTGGCTCAGTAGCAAAACCCTGTGTCTGACTCCACCGTTCAACTCAAAATCTATCCGTAAAGTTTGGCAAGTCTGTATAAGAAAAACTTCTTGTCTTGTACACCTCTGAGCGATGCACGAAAGAACTTCATTTTAGCGTTGAAACGGATGATCCACCCGTCACCTAAGATTGAAAACCACAATTTCAGATTGCGTGCCGATGCGGCAAGGCGGTCCCCACAATCCCAAACCAGAGGATACATAAGTATGTGTATCCTTTATTTTTTTGTATCCGTAACTGAGATTAAAAATTCGATCTGCAATATAATTGAGCGGATATATTTGCCCTCGATGAGTATGCCCGAAAAATTGCAGGTCGATACCGTTTTCCGCAGCCTCATAAATATTCCATGGTTGATGATCAAGCAGGATCAGGGTTTGTTCGGGATTGGTTTGCTCTATCAGTGTTTCTACTGTTTTCCGGTAACGATTACCGTGAATATCGTCTCGACCAATGATCCAAAAACTGTTTTCAACAGATACCGCTTGATCGATGAGTAAATGAATTTTTGTTTTTTGCAGAAATTCCATCGAATGTTCTATCCCGCTTAAATATTCGTGATTTCCCAAGCACATATATAAGCCTAAAGGTGCTTGCAAACGGTTGATTTCCTCTTGCATATTTTCCAGAATCAATGGACGTACATTATTATCGATCAGATCTCCGGCAATAAGAATCAAATCGGGCGATTGCTCATTGATGAGCCTGACATAATTTTGCAAGCGTTGTCTATCGATCGTTATTCCCAAATGCAGATCACTGATTGCTACTATTTTTAAATTCGGATATTTTCCACCGGATTTCTGAATCTCGATCGTTTTTTCTGTTACTAAGGGATGAGAGAATTGATAATATCCGTAAGATAACAAGGAAATTACCAGTAAATATCCAACTATTACTTGTATTCGACGAAAGCATTTAGGTCGCATCCTTGCGAGCGTAAGGTTACAACACAGACAAATACCATCGGTAATCAAAAACCAAAGCGTAAGGTATAACATTACTCCCAACCAGAAAGTTCCCGGAAGATAAAGCGCTTTTTGTATTTCTAAGGGCAACAGGTTTCGTCCCAACATGGCAAAAATAAACGAACTGTACAGGGCGAAAAACACAACGCTGTACAGGATTTTTGCTATTCGAGAGACCGGCAACGCCTTCCATCCTTTACGAAAAAGATACACATTGATTAACGTGTGAATCAGAAATACTGTAACAAAGAAAAACACGGGAAAATATTTATTGTTTCGTTACAAAAATAGTCAATTTTGCTATAACATTTTTATTTTCTTCGGTCATAAAATTCTATTTTGTCGTCATTGTACCAGGTCGAGAGATAAGCCGAAATTGATCAAGGCACATCTCCTACACTTATTTTCTCTACCTGCCGAATGATTCTTCCATCGGTCGTTAATCCTTCGAGCACCACGGAATAGGTTGTCGGGAAATCAGCGGCATAGAAATCAAAACTTGTTTCTCCGGTATCTGACACAACAACGTCCGGTTTCCAGAAGAGAGTAGTCCGGCAATCGGGAATGACAGACTGTTTAGCCTCTAATGTATCGTAGTGTGGGGCGTAAAACTCTGCCGGCTTTTGATAACCCAAGGGTGTATGGGTAGCGTAGTTAAATATTTCTTTCTCGCTATACTCTTCTCCTTCTCCCGTTCGGGTAGTAATGCTGATAACCCCATTGACTCCACGCACGCCAAACAGCACTGCCGGATTTATGAAAACATCAATACTTGCTACAAACTCAATAGGGATCGTTTCCAAGGGCGAGTTTAAACAACAATCGAGACAACCATTGCAATCCCATTCGACAGGGAATCCGTCTATTAAAACAAGTGGCAATCCCATACCTCTAATGGAAACTTTACAGCAATTCATTTGAATTCCCCTAATTCCTAAAAGCACATCAGAAACTCTTATAGGATGCTTGTATTCAAAATCTTCTCTTCTTATGGTTACATCAGAACCTTGATTCAACGGAAATCGAAGCCGGGGTTCGTTTCTTTTTTCAATTTTTGGAGCAATTACTACTACTTCGCTCAAATAAACCATCCGCATACCGGCATCGTATTTCGACCGTTCTTCTGCTTTCGTGATGAAAGCGTCTTTTTCGGGCGCATCTTTTATTGTTTCTTTGATGGTCGTAACAGGACTTTGCGAAGCGTAGATGAGACTTGGAAACGATTCTCTGTCTAAATCAAGTTTGACCTCGCTGCTCCCTTTTTTTCTTACTGCCGATATGTGGAAAGAAGTGCTGTCGGGATACTCAAAATCCCGAAACACGAATCGGCCTTTTTCGTCGGTAGTGGCCATCCCAAAACCGCCGTCTTTTGTCAGGATGGACACATCGCTGTCGGTTACAGGTTTGGAACGAACCACACTCTTTACTTCGCCCGCTATTTCCTGACTTGTTTGATACGATATTTGAGGATGTTCAAAATTGCCTTTCACAACCTCCGGAATATTGTATCTTCTCCATCCGTGTGTCATCATCAAATAATCCAATGCGATGGTTGATTCGGGATTGTCCCGCAGGTAATAAGCGGGATTTTCGATATAACCTTTCAACTCCGAAGAAAGCAACAGGCTCGAGAGGATGGTAGTCGAAGAATCGACCTCTATATCTTTATCATCCGTAACGGCAACCGACAAATGACCGGTCAGTGGATTTCCGTCCGTATCGGTAAGAGTTAAAGTAGTAACAATGTTTTCCCGCTTTTCGTAAGATGCTTTATCGGTATGAAATCCGACTTTTACATTATCCTTGTTTTTACTGAACACCAAGCGTTCGCTCAATGGATTCATTTGTCCGTCGAATAAAACAAACTGTATGATTCCCGACGGAAACTGTTCTTCTGCAAATGGGACAAAATCTTTTTCGTTATCCCATGCCGAGAAATAGAGCGGCAATCCGCGATTGTGTATGAGAAGATAACAGGGAATGGCAGAACTGCCAACGGCTTTTTGGATTCCAATCAAAATCTTATTGTTTTTCTTTGTTGCAATCAATGAGTATGCCCGAGTATCCGATTGAGGGAGTTCAAACTGTTTTTCCAAGCCGTTTCCATTTTGGCATTTCAGATAATATTTTTTATCCTGTCGCGGAACATAACTGAACATTCCCATTCCGGCATACAATGTTGTTACAGGTGTGATTTCATCGCCGGTTTCATCTACTATTTTTCCGGAAACTGTTTCAGGATAACCGGTTCTGTTCAATGCCTTAAAGGCTACTCTGCACGAAACACCTTCGGGAAGATTCCCGCCTTCGGGGAAAAACGTAACTTCAAAATCGTCTTGCGCCGTTTTCCCTTTTTGAGGTTTTGGATCGACTTTTGAAGGCTGTTTGTTATTGGTCGGCTGTTTTACTTCAGCAGAAAGATTTCCTATCCGGATATTTTTCTTGAAGAAATAATCATCTCCCAAATTCTCCATATACCGCGTGTAGGCACGGAGCGTATAGTTTCCTTCGGGAATGATTTCTGAAAGAAAGAGATGCCCGTAGAACAGTCCGTCGATGGGTCGTATCATTACCCGGCTTACAAGCGAATCGCTCGAGTCGATCAGTTCGGCATACACATAGCGGCTGTAGGTTGGCGATTGGTGTGTAGCGGCATCTGTAAGGTATGCCTTGAACCAGATTTTTTCGCCCGGCACATAAAAATCTCGGTCGGTATGCAGGTGAATCTTTTCCTGCGGATAAACCGCCAGTTGATTGAGCAGATTTTCTTCTGCCTGACCGAAAGAAATCCCCTCCCTCACTTGCCCAAACAGCAGGCAGGGAAATAAGGAGAGAAGCAATGGTATTAAAAAGAGGTGTTTCATAATACGTCTGTTTTTAAGTGAATGTTTCCGAAATCCCGTTCAAACTAATTTTCTTCATTGTACAAAATTTAATAAATAAAAAATAATCATTAATCACTCAGCCAAATCTGGTCGCAACCGCCCTGTCCGTTCGATCGACTGCTGCAATTCCCATTCCCGAATGTTAGCTTCGTGTCCCGAAAGTAATACTTCCGGAACTTTCCAGCCTTTATAATCCGATGGACGCGTATAAACAGGCGGCGCTAACAGTCCATCCTGAAACGAATCGGAAAGCGCCGATTGTTCATCCCCGATAACACCCGGAATCAAACGAACAATGGCATCGGAAAGAACAGCAGCCGCCAATTCGCCGCCGGTCAGGACATAATCGCCAATCGAAATTTCGCGGGTAATCAAGTGTTCCCGAATACGGTAATCAATGCCTTTGTAATGCCCGCAGAGAATAATCAGATTTTGCAATAAAGAAAGCCCGTTGGCTATTTTTTGATTGAACGTTTCCCCATCGGGAGAAGTATAAATTACTTCATCGTAAACACGTTGTTTCTTTAACGAAGAGATGGCTCTATCAACCGGTTCGCACTGCAAAACCATTCCGGCAGCTCCGCCAAAAGGATAATCATCCACCCTTTTATGTTTTTTATCGGAAGAATAATCCCTGAGATTATGAACACAGATTTCGACCAAGCCACTTTCCTGCGCCCGTTTTAAGATAGAACAACTCAGCGGGCTTTCCAAAATTTCGGGTAATACGGTAATAATATCTATTCTCACTGTTTTTTATTTTTTCTTAATAC
>Ga0209628_10001427_pt1 | contig 15467 bp, 9 predicted proteins | sample TergutCu122P4_FD_187285 | JGI IMG/M metagenome (GOLD analysis project Ga0209628, IMG submission 187285) | Cubitermes ugandensis P4 segment gut microbial communities from Kakamega Forest, Kenya - Cu122 P4 (SPAdes) (version 2) | ecosystem: Host-associated > Arthropoda: Insects > Digestive system >...
CGGACCGATGTGCGTGCAGAACATCGAGGGGGAGCTTGGCGGCCTGGGGCTGGATACCCCCCAGGGCATGGTGTTTTCTCCGGGCAGCAATCAGGCGCAGATCGTCAGGGCCGCGAAACCGAAGCCGAGGCTGGCGGCGGTGGCCGCCGCCCTGCAGGACATCCAGGAAATCTATCCCCTCTCAAACAAAACGGTTGGCACCATTGGGAGCGACAATAATTTTTACGTCGAGATGAGCGAGGCATGGTGGAAGATCTTTGGCGGCTGCCCTTTCCATCTGCTCAAGGTGCATGGGGTGTTTAACAACGGCGGCAAGGGCGTATCCGGTTCCATGAAGCTGGTCGTAAAGGAGCTGAAAGGGCGGGATGTGTACTTTAATCAGACGGCGGGCGATTTTGAGAATTTTTATGAAATTATGAAAGATAAAGCAAAAAAGAACCCAATTGATTTCTTCATCAGCATGCATTTTTCCGGAACACACCTGCGAGACAATAAATTTATCAAAAACTACGACCTTTCTCCGTGGAGCTTTCCTGTTGAATTTGATGAGACTTGGTTCAGAAAGCTACCGAAGTTTACCTATAAAGCGCAGGAGTTGCCAGATTATGAGTATTACAATAAATTTGATGAATACGCTGCCGAGAGTACCGCTCATGATGCGTAACAATGTGATTATTGTATTAATAATTCTCGCATCCTTAATGAACGTAACAGGATCTGATGCTATGGGAACTCATAATATACGTCTTACTATTTCAGAAGTGAATGCTGACCCGACACTTCTCAGTAATAAGTATATTGAGAAAGTTGAATTGAAAGGTCTTAATCTGAAGAATGCCGTCATAACCAACTTGACTATGAAAAACGTCAACGCAATGAATGGAATATTTGAGAATATCACATTTGAAAGCTGTACCTTTATGAAGGCACGATTCGACGATGGAAAATTTATCAATGTTGCATTCAGAAATTGCAAAATATCATCTATTGATGATTCAAAGAACTATGAGTCAATAACTACTTTTACCAGTTCAATATTTGAGAATGTCATTTTTTATAATACTGAGCTTAGTTATGTACGATTTGACGGTATCAGTGGGAATAACGGTTTTGTATTATTTAAAAACATTACCAGGGACAAACCCAGAGGTGAAGCCCCTCTTTTTTCCATAAGCAACGCCCAGGTTCGTGTTTCAGACAGCATCATTAATGGCGTAATCGCAGGGCGTAAAAACGTTCATGCCATTACGAAGAATTCTCAATATATAGAAGGTGGAATATACTGCGATAATAATTTTATTATAAACACCAAAATGCAGGATATGATAGAGGCCGGAGGATTTAAGCACCTGGTAATCCGCGACTCTGTTGTGGATGGTGATGTCAGTGTCAATGGAGGAAAAGGATATCTGGTGAATAATAAGTATCTGTGGGGAACCCGCGAATCTCTTTCCGGCAAAACCGTGACAATGGGAGTTGGCCTTCATGCCAAACCTGATGATTCCATTTATGTAGTTGCCAAAGACAACGAACCTTGTTCGTTCAGGATATTCGGCGGCAACGTCACCCTCAAGGGATTTACCCTTATGGATACTCTTATTGGCGGCCTGTTCAAAGAAGAACCGCCTATTACAACACTTAATTTGAAGGATGTCGTCATGCAAGGAGGGCGATGGGGAGACCTGCGCCTTCTCGGCGGCCAATGGGAAAACGTGCGCATAGAACCTCCCGTATTGGTGGACAGAACCTCCATCAAAAATCTGCGCTATTATCGGCTGGACTTCCCCAAAGGGCCGCCGTGGAACAAAAAAGGCGAGTTCGTGATTGAGGCCACCGAAAACCAAACTCCTTTTGTATGGGAAGAGCCGAAAATCCCCACGCCGGAGGATCTCGGCATGGTCTGGTGGCCCAAGGTTGAACCAGGATATCATGGAAATTAAAACAGGTTGACCTCCGGCCGCCTGCAAAAGCGTATCATTCACCATCCACCATTTTGCAATCGGCAGAAAGCTCAAGGGAGACAAAACGATATGCGTAAAACTCAATTATGGATCATGCCGTACATTCTGCTGTGTCTGCTCCTGCAATCGCATGCAGCATTAGGGATGGCACAGGAAACTGCGAATAACGAGGAGGAAATATGGAAACTGAAGGAACAAGCCCACGAAATTAACAAACAGGCTTACTCTGAAATCAATAAGATGCGCCGCCGAGGCCATGCCTCGATCGATCCCATTATGGCGCTATATGACAAAATGTCTGTACTGCTGGATCACCCTGGTATCACTAAACAGGATCTGAGGCAGCGGTGGCAAGGTCAAATTCTTTCCGAGTTAGCACAGTGCATATCAGACCAGCAAGCAAACCCGGAAGGCAGGCAGAACTGCCAGAAGACGGCGCTCGCTATTTTTGCGAAATGGCTTGCCCACAGCGAAGATGAAGATGATCGAATCTATATCGCTACAAAAGGAAAAGAATTGGTAGAACACATGACCAGTGAATGTACACATCTCAAGGATGCTTTTGATGTGTACCAGAGCATGGCCGTCCTCAACACGCATGAAGAAATTCCTATTGAATCCGGTGGTTCGATGAGAGATTTTCGTATCAGAGAGCAACGTTCTCTTGCGGCACAAATAATATTCCTATGTGCTCATGAAAAGAACGATGAATCCTTAATGTTGTCCATCTACAATACCCTTGCCGATATAGGAAATCATGCCGCCGGCGTGGAGCGGTGTTCTATGATCAAACTATTTGTAGAATATTATTGCGCATTGGGTCGGTTGGATGATGCTGAAAAAATATCGCTGGATTTTCGACATGTATATTTCAACGAGCACAGATCACTTGATGATTATCAGGTAATTGTCGCTGCCGCCATTGCTGAAGCTCGGGCTAAAGCCAAATCTCCGCAGCAACCAAAACTGATGGAGCAAATGTCAACGGAGGCCCAGGCCCTCGCTCTTGGCAGGATGGCCGATACACAGGCCAGGGCGGGAAATGCGGGCGAGGCTTTATCTTCATTGAAAAAAATCGGGGAATTGAAACAAGGCAAGGAAGTCCGCTACATCTATGGGCGGGCCGCAGCCAACCTGATAGGTGTGTTCATCGGGGCGGGCGATAAGGTTGCCATGCGCGAGGCGTACCTGCACCTTAACCCGCTTTGCAAGGAACAAAGTTTGGAAGCGGTATGCGCTGATGTTGATATAGCGCGTATAGCCGCCACTGAAAAATCAGGTGATATGCGGGAGGCACGCAAGGTCTATGACGAATTGGCGGCATCTTTACGGACAAAGACGCCTACTGAAGAGCATCTCGGCAATCTGGCACGGGCGACCGTTATTCTTATTTGCAACTATGCGGAAAAGAAAGATCAGGCCGGAGCGCGTGAAATTTTTCAGGCTTTTTTGAAAAATCCCGGCGGGATGGAAAGTCTGGAAAAATGGTTCGGTTCTTCCGGTGGTTCTGAAGCGGAAATACGCAGGGTGTACGATGGATTCGCTGTGCTGAGCGACGATGCGCATGGCCGGATTGTGCGCCACATGGTCGGGCTGCGGTATCTTGACGAGCTTCTGGAAGATCTGCCGGCGGCGGAAAATTTTCTCTCAGAGCTGGCTGGGTTGGGAAAAGAAAAAGAGATCCGTATCCGGCAGGCTCAGGCGGCTTTTAGATTTATTAAAGCCTGTTCCTTTGACAGTAAAGCGGGCATTGAGGCGGCGGAACGTGTTTTTGCGGCCATGAAAAGTCTCGGCAATGAAGATGAGATACGGCTTCAACAGTCCAAAGCCGCCGCATTGCTCTGTTACAAATTCGCAATGACTGGAGATTCACGCACCGCTGGGGATTATTATATAAAAATCAAAGACGACCGAACAGCTTCTGATGATGAGATGAAGGAATTGAAAAAAAGGGCAAAACACAGGCTGGAAGAAGCGTCCTTGCTGCAACTCCTGCAACGTCAGCACAAGTAGAACGGGTACTCATGCCATTCAGCTTCCATGATCTCACGAATGCCATGGCTCAATTTGTTGATATTACAAAATTTTTTATTTTGCAAAATGTCATGTTGAACACAAACTGGAATATCCCTTAGCGCCGGATGAAGCTGGCGGAGGCTCGATGGTCATTAAAAAAGTACCAGGGGAGTTGATGCGATGCCTTTGAAAAAAAATGATCGTGGCGTGATCCGCCTTGGCGACACGACTGACCACGGCGGCAAGGTAATTTCCGTGGCCCATGCTGCCGCAACCGACATGGGCAAACCCGTCGCCTGCGTCGGCGATATGGTGGAATGCCCCAAGTGCAACGGCGTGTTCCCCATTGTCGAGGGCGATCCGCAATGCACGATCATGGAGACCCCTGTGGCCTTTGATGGCCACAAAACCGCATGCGGCGCGGCGCTCATCTCCTCGGTCTGAAAAAACAAGAGCACGACGCCAGGGGATGCCACAATGATCGAAGCGCGGAAGAAGCCTCCTGCCGGGAGGAGTACCGCTGGGCGCCACGCCTGGGACGGGTAACATTATGACGCAACAACTCGACATACCCGTGCCGGAATCCGCCGCCATGCCGGAGGTCTTCGCGCACCTGCTGAGGGTTCCGGGGGCCTACGCCCTGATGCAGGCCCTGGATGTCACGGCGCGAAACCTGCGTGGACAGGGCAAGGCCGTGTCCGAGGCAACCTTTCGCTACAGCGTCAACCCGGCCCTCTCCTTTCCGCCCGGCGACATCGCGGAACTGCGGATAGACGAGACCGACGGCGCGGACCCGCGGGCGCATCTCATGCTCAACCTGCTGGGCCTGCACGGCGCCGGTTCGCCGCTGCCCGCCTACTTTACCGAACATGTGGCCCAACACGCGGATGAGGCCAATCCTCTGCGGTACTTCCTCGATATATTCAACCATCGTCTGGTCTGCCTCCTCCCCGAAACATGGACCAAGTACCGCTACTATGCGCAATACGAATCCCGCGCGGTGGATGCCCTTTCCAGGCGTTTCGCCGGATTCATGGGGGTGGGCCACCGGGCGTCGCGCGAGGCGAAAAACCTGCGCTGGCCCCGGCTCATGGCCTACATGGGGCTGATCGTCTTCAGCGGCGAAGCGGCCGGCTCCATGGAGAGTATTTTGCGTCACTACTTTTCCCATGAGGATATCAGCGTCATCCCCTGTATCAGGCGCTGGGTGGATATTCCCCAGGACCAGCAGACCGGTCTTGGGACCGAAAATTCCACCCTCGGCAGCGGCTTTCTGCTGGGATCGTCCGTGGCGGACCAGACGGGCAAATTCCGCATCCGCATCGCGGATCTCGCCTGGCGCCGTTTCAACGAATTTTTACCGTCAGGCAACCATTTTGGCGAATTGCAAACCCTCATCAACTTCATCCTGCGTTCGCGGTTGGATTTCGATGTGGAACTGTGCCTCCGGCCGGGGGAAATCCCCGAGTGGCGTCTGGAGGAAAGCAACGAATGCCGCCTTGGCTGGTCGGTCTGGGCGGGAGAAGGCGGCGATGGCGTGGTCGTTCTGGAAACGGACCATCAGGGATTGTAACGCTGAACCTGTGCGGCCCCGCCCGGCTGTTCAGGCAAACCAGGCACGATTGTATGTGGAGTTGACATGGCCGCTGTACCTTTGAGCGCACTCATCGAGGCATTGGATATCCCCTGCCGTGAAGCCCTGGAATCCGCCGCCGTGGCCTGCGCCGGGCGGGGCGGATATGAAATTTCCATAGAAGATTACGTGGATGCCCTTCTGCCATTGCCGGGGATGCAGGATATCCTGATCCAGTTTGACCGAAATCCGGATCGATTGCGCGAGCTTCTGGACAAGCACCGTCCCAAGCCCGGCCGCAACACGGGCCGTCCGACCTTTTCGCCGATCCTCTATGAATTTTTACAGGAAGCCTATCTGTTGGCGCGTCTCGAACTGAAGCAGGACATGGTGACCCTTGGGGCGCTGGTGCTGGCCCTGCTGCACAACCCCGTGCGCTACAGCGTGCTGCCTTTCTACAAGGAATTGCAGGAGATCCCGGCCGACAGTCTGCGACGGCTGCTCGAAGGGCTTGCGGAAGAGAAGAAGCCGCCCAGTTCGGCTGCGGGCAAGCAGGCGGCCAGCGCCCTTGCCCAGTATGCCACCGATTTCACCGAAGAGGCCCGCAGCGGCAAAATAGATCCGGTCTTTGCCCGTGGCCCGGAAATTCGCCTGATGGCGGACATCCTCACCCGGCGGCGCAAGAACAACCCCATTCTGGTGGGCGATCCCGGCGTGGGCAAAACCGCCGTGGTCGAGGGGCTGGCGCGCAAGGTGGTGGAGGGCAATGTGCCCGACGCCCTGAAGGGAGTCCGCATCGTCGGGCTGGACATGGGCCGTCTTCAGGCCGGGGCCAGCGTCAAGGGCGAATTTGAAAAGCGCCTCAAGGCGGTCATCGACGAGGTGAAATCCGCGCCGGTGCCGACGATTCTGTTCATCGACGAGGCCCACACCCTGGTGGGTTCGGGCAACGCGGCGGGCAGCGGCGACGGGGCCAACCTGCTGAAACCCGCTCTGGCGCGGGGCGAGATGCGCACCATCGCCGCCACCACCTGGAGCGAATACAAAAAATATTTTGAAAAGGACGCGGCCCTGGCCCGGCGTTTCCAGATGGTCAGGCTGAACGAGCCTTCCCTCGAGGAGACCGTCACCATCCTGCGCGGCATCGCGCCCCTGTATGAACAGACGCATCGGGTGTACGTGCGCGACGACGCTGTCGTCCGCACGGCGGAACTGGCGGGCCGCTATCTGACCGGGCGGCAACTGCCGGACAAGGCCATCGATGTCCTCGACACCGCCTGCGCCCGCGTGCGGGTGAGCCTTGGGGCCAAACCCGCGGCGCTGGAAGCCCTGGAGGAAGAGCTGGCTTCCGTCCGCCGCGAGTTGGACGCCCTCGAGCGCGACCGCTGCAAGGGTGTGGAGGTCATGGACAGCCGGGCCGCGGAGGCGTCGGCGCTGCGTCATGCCGGGTTGCGGGACCGTTGCGATGCGCTCTCCGGTCAGATAGCCGCGACGAGCGCCCAGTGGCAACGGGAAAAGGATCTGGCGGCGGCGGTCATCCGCCGGCGGTCCGCCGAAGACGCGGCGCCGGCGGAGGATTCCGGACAGGCGGCCTCCGAAAGAACCGAACATGCCGCCGGTCCCGCGTTGCCGCCGGAACCCGGCAGCGCGGCGGGTTTGGCGGCGGAGCTGCGCGCGGTTCAGGGCGATGCCCCGCTCCTGTTCCACGAGGTCAGCCCGGAACTGGTCACCGGCATTGTGGCGGAATGGACGGGTATCCCTGCCGGCAAACTCGGCGGCGCCAGCCCGGATATGCTGTCCGGATTGCAGGAACGGCTGCGCCGGCGCGTCCGGGGCCAGGATCACGCGCTTGCCGCCATCGAGAAGGCGGTCATGGCCGCCCACGCGGGGCTTGACAGCCCCACCCGGCCCACCGGCATCTTTCTCCTGGTGGGGCCTTCGGGCGTGGGCAAGACGGAAACCGCCCTGGCCGTTGCCGACGAACTCTACGGCGGCGAGCGCATGCTGGTGAGCATCAACATGAGCGAGTTTCAGGAAAAGCACACCGTGTCGCGTCTGATCGGCTCGCCGCCCGGTTACGTGGGATACGGCGAAGGCGGGCGGCTCACCGAGGCGGTACGGCGGCAGCCCTATTCCGTGGTGCTGTTCGATGAAGTGGAAAAGGCCCATCCCGACGTGCTGAACCTGTTTTACCAGATGTTCGACAAGGGCATTCTGGCTGACGGCGAGGGCCGGGAAGTGGATTTCCGCAACACCATGATCTTTATGACCTCCAATCTGGGCAGCGATATCGTGATGGCCCTTTTCGAGGAGGGCGATCCGCCGACGCCCGAGATGATGCAGGAGGCCCTGCGGCCGGTTCTGACCCAGTTTTTCCGGCCGGCGCTGCTTGGGCGCATGGGCGTGGTGCCCTTCCAGCCGATCCTGCCCGAGGTCATGACGGAACTGGTGGCGATGAAGCTTACCCTCGTGGGCCAGCGGCTGGAACACCGCCACCGCCTGTCGCTTGCATGGGATCCCGACGTGGTGCAAAGCATCGCCGCAAGCTGCACCGCCGTGGACACCGGGGCGCGCAACATCGACCACATCATCAACGCGAACCTCCTGCCGCTCATTGCCGCGCGCTGTCTCGATGCGCTGGCCGACGACCGGCGAGGCTCGTTGCAGGGCATGCATATCGGGCTCGATGCGGATGAAAAATCGTTTGTCTGTACCCTGCGGTGAGCCGCGTCGATGCCGGTCTGCCAGGAACATGAGCAACAGTCAGGCGCATTGCGCTGCATGCGGCAGCGCCAGCCAATAACCCGTTTTACGCCATAAGGTCAGTATATGGACATCATGTTTGAGATTGTCGGCCGTCAGAGGCATTCCGTGGATTTTCCGGTATCGCATGTCTTCGGCGAAGCGGGCGGGTACATCGGACGTTCGATGGAATGCGAATGGCCCTTGCCCGACCGGGGCAAGGTCATTTCGCGCAAGCACGCCCTCGTGACCTATGAGGACGGCCATTTTTATCTGGAGGACATCAGCTCCAACGGCGTCTTTCTCTCGCTCGGCCACGAGCCGATAGGCAAAGGCAACCGCCATAAAATCGAACATGGCGAGGGCTTCATCATCGGCGGGTACACCATCATGGCCCGGCTCATGCAAAACCCCAATGCGTACGCGCCCGGCGCGCCCGCAACCGTCGTGGATGGGGAGCTGCGGTCTTTTTCCCAGCCCGTGTCGCTCGATCCCCTGGCCGCCATGGATCAGGAAGAGGCGCTGATTGCCCGCAACCGCCTGGGCGAGTTCGACGACCTGTTCGACAGCAAACGCACGCCTCCCCCTATCAGACAGGACAACCACAGCGACCCCCGCCTCATGGCCATCCCTCCTGTGGTTGCCGTCCCCGAGGGTGCGGAGCTGATCCCTGAAGATTGGGATGACGACCCCAACGCCGCTGCGCCGTTGGCCGCGGCGGAGCACAAGGCCGCGCATCCGGCGCCGCCAAAGGCGGCTGCCGACATGACGCCGGATGCGTCGCCTCCGGCCGCGGAGCGGCCTCTGCCCGAACCTCCGCCCACGCCTCCGCCAATGCCGGAGACCGAGGCGTTTTTCCGCGCTGTGGGTTTTGCGGAATCGCCGTCTTCGCCGGAGGAACGCGAACGCATCCTGCGGCTTGCGGGCGAGATGCTCGCGGTCATGACCGACGGTCTGACCAGGGCCTTGCAGAATCGGGCGGAGTGCAAGAATGAGCTGCGGCTGCCCAGAACCACCACCAACATTGCCGTCGGCAACAATCCCTTCAAATTCAGTCCCACGGCGGAGGCCGCCCTCGCAACCCTGCTGGGCGAGCCGCAAAAGGGCGTGCTCCCGCCCGTGCAATCGCTGCGGGAAGCCTTCAGGGATTTGCACAGCCATCACATGGGACTGCTGGCCGGGGCGCGCGCCGCGGTGCGGGCCGTGCTCGGCAAAATCAGCCCGGATGCCGTGGCAAACCGTCTCGACTTCAACGGCCGGGTGCGCCTGATCCGCACCCGGCGTCTCTGGCACACGTTTATCCGCATGCATCATGCCCTTCATGACGACGATGAGGGCTTTGCCGGACTGTTTTTGCAGGATTTCGCCCGCGCCTACGAGGTGCAGGGCCGAACGTTGAACCCTCCACCACCCCGTTCGTTCACAGGAGAGAAGTCATGACCAGAACAGCCATTCTATGTTGCCTCCTTGCCGCATTCTGTTGCCTGCCGGGATGTGCCTCCAAGCCGCGCATCGAACTTGCCGTGGCCAGTCAGCCCAATGTGAATCCCGATGTCACCGGGCGGCCCTCGCCGCTCATTGTCAAGGTGTATGAACTGCGCCGCGATGTGGCTTTCAACCAGGCGGATTTTCAAACCCTTTTTACCAAGCCGATGCAGGCCTTGAGCGCCGACCTGGTGGCGGCGGATGAACTGACCCTCGTTCCCGGCGAAGCGCGCCGGATCAAGTATAAACCGGACCAGGAAACACGTTTTGTCGGGGTGGTGGCCGGCTTTCGCAATATGGACCGCGCTCGCTGGCGCGTCGTCAAGCCGGTGGAGCCCGAGGGACCCAGCTTTCTCGCGCTCGAGTTCAACAATGTGGACATTCTCGCGATTCCGGATGAGCGCGCTTCCAACTGGGATCCGGAAGCCGCCGTAAAAAATTATGAGCAAAAAACCGTCCCGCCCGCGCAGACAACGCCGCTGCCGGGCCAGACGACCACCGTTCAGGGAACGCCGGCCGGGCAGACCTGGCAGTCCTCCGCCGGAGGAATCACCCAACCCGCTGTGCCGCAGCCGAACGTCCCGCAACCCGGCATCCCGCAGCCGAACATGCCCTCCGTCCCGACCGCGGAACCGCCTCTGCCCGCCATGCGGACAATGCAATGATCCAACCCGCAGGAGAAAAACATGCTTCCTGAACGCGTTATATGGACTGAAGGCATGCGGGTCAGCCCGGTGCACTTCCAGCAGCAGGACCGATACCTGGATACCCAGTTGCGTCTGCGCGGGGCGCTGTTCCCGCACGCCTGGGGATTTACGGAACTCGCCCTCGACGAGCAATACCTGCACCTCGGCAAGATTGTGCTCAGCAAGGCCAAAGGAATATTGCCCGACGGCACCCTGTTCGAGGTGGGTCATGGACAGTCCACCTTGACTCTGGATGTCCCGCCCGGCATGACCAACCGCCGGATCATGCTGGCCCTGCCCATGGCCATCGCCACCGGCGCGGAAACACGCGATGAGGAGACCCTGGGCCTTTCCACGCGGTATTTGCGCACACCGGCGCAAATCCGTGACCACAACGCCTACAAGGACCGCAACAGCGGCGAGGTGTCCGTCCTGTGCGGCCGCTTCGATCTGCGCCTGATGCTCGAGCAGGATGCGGAACTGAAGGGGCTCATCACCATGCCGGTGGCCGCCATCATCGAGAGCCGCCAGGACGGCAACATCCTGCTGGATCGCAACTTCGTGCCCACCTTCATGCACATGGAGGGCTCTCCCGTGCTGGTCGGCTATCTGCACGAGCTGATCGGTCTTCTCGCCCACCGGGCCGACCATCTGGCCGGCCGCCTGGGCGGCGCCGGCCAAACCGGCACAGCGGAACTGGGGGATTTCATGCTGCTCCAATGCCTGAACCGTCTGGAGCCCCAGTTCCGCCATCTGGAAACCACGCCCTGTCTGCATCCGGAAGAATTCTACCGTCTGCTGCTCGGTCTGGTGGGCGAACTCGCCACCTTTGCCGAGCGCGGTAAACGGCCGCAGCCCCTTGCGCCGTACGATCACGGCTTGCAGTACCAGAGCTTCGCGGCCATCATGGAGCAGGCGCGGTTCGCGCTGAGCATGGTGCTCGAGCAGCATGCGGTGCTGCTGCCGTTGCAGCAGCGCAAGAACAATGTCCTGCTTGCGCCCATCCACGATAAAAATCTTCTGGCCACCGCCCATTTTATCCTGGTGGCGCAGGCGGATATGGATCAGGAAACCCTGCGCTCCCAACTGCCCAAGCAGCTCAAGATCGGCACGCCGGAAAATATCCGCGAACTGGTCAACACCCACCTGCCCGGGGTGAAAATCCAGCCCATGCCTGTGGCCCCGCGTCAGATCCCCTTCCATGCGGGCAAAAGCTACTTCCAGCTCGACTTTACCTCACAGCAGCGCGCCCAGTTCGAGTCCTCGACAGGCTGCGCCCTGCACGTTTCCGGCGCCTTCCCCGGACTCACTCTTCAGCTCTGGGCCATACGAGGATAAGCCATGCCGCAGCACGTCTCCGATATCAACGCCGACAACACCGTTATGATGCTTCCGCCCCCCCGGCCGCAACAGGAGGGTCTGGCCTTCGACGCCGTGGCGGTCGCGCCGGGAATGCAGCCCCCGCCCAGCGCCCCCTATCTGGCGCAGCAGACATCGTTTGACGACTATACGCCGGGGATCAACCCCCTGGTCAATGCCGCCTCCGAACTGCTGCTTGAAATCGTACGTCTGCGGACAAGCAGGGAAACCGATCTGGAAGCCCTGCGCGTCCATCTCGAGGCGAAGGTGCGCGGATTCACCAACCAGGCCATTGCTGCCGGCATCAGCGAAGTCCAGGTCAATGCGGCCCAGTATCTGCTCTGCACGGCCCTTGACGAAAGCATCACCTCCTCGTCCATCCCTGGCGCTCAGGGAGGATGGCAGCACAGATCCCTCCTCAGCACCTTCCATAAGGATACCTGGGGCGGCGAGGTGTTTTTCGATGTTCTCAGCCGCATCATGGAGCAGCCGGCAAGCCGTTTGTATATCCTGGAGTTGATGTACCTGCTTTTGAGTCTCGGTTTCGAGGGCAAATACCGTCTCCAGGACCGTGGTCCGCTGGCGATAGAGTCCCTGCGGGACCAGTTGTACCGCCAGATACGCATGCTGCGCGGCGAACCGTCCCCGGATCTCGCCAGCAAATTCGTCGAGCGCCAGGCGGGCAGGCACGTATATGCGTATGTCCCGGCCTGGATCGTCGGCATGGTTGTCGTCATCTGCCTTGCCGTCACCTTTTTCGGATTCTCCCATACCCTGCAAAGCAAAGGCCAGCCCCTCGCCGCCCATTTCGCTGCGCATGCCCTGACCGGCAAGCCCTATGTGGCGGCAAAAAACACCGCGCCGCCGACGGAAAACGCGGAGGGGACGCCCGCTGACGGCGCCGCGCCGCCGAACCAGACAAATCACCCCGCACTCGACAAAACATCCGGCAACACCGCCGCGAATTCAGCCAGGGAGAGCCGCCCATGATCGCCCATTTTTTCCGTGCATTATGGAACGCCCTGAAGACGTTCTGGGTATGGACCCTGCTGATCACCCTTGTCCTGGTGGCCCTGGTCTGGCTGGCGGGGCCTTTTGTGGCCGTGGCCGACCATATCCTGCTGGAGAGCGTGGTGGCCCGCCTGACGGCGACCAGCATCCTCATTTTCTGCTGGGGGCTTCTGGTTGCCGTTTCCCTTTCGCACCGGCGCAAGCAGGAGCTTGCCAACCCGGACAAGAGCCAGGCGCGTGAACAGGAACACCGCAACCGCCAGCAATTCCGCGAGGAAGTGCGCGCCATCAAAGACAGCCTCAAGGCAGCCGTCAAGACGGTAACCACCTCCAATTTTTACGGACCGAAAGGCCGTTCGCGCTATGTGTTGCCGTGGTATCTGGTCATCGGCGCCCGCAACAGCGGCAAGAGTTCCATGCTGTTGAATTCGGGCCTGAAATTCCCTCTGAATGAGCAGGCCGACCGGCATCTCTATCAGAACAAGCCCACGGAACATTGCGAGATCCTGTACAGCAACGAGGCCCTGTTCGTGGATACGCCGGGGTCGTACACGGAAAGTCTCCCGGAGTCGCCTGGTCACAGGCTCTGGATCAGGCTGTTGAAAGGTCTTTTCCGGGTGCGTCCGGCGCGGCCCTTAAATGGGGTCATCGTGTGCGTATGTATGCGGGATTTCATCGCAACCGACGCGGACCGGCGCGAACATCAGGCCCGCACCATCAGGGCGCGTCTCAACGAAGTGCTGAAACATCTGCACAGCGACGTGCCGGTCTATCTCGTCTTCACCAAATGCGACACGGTGACGGGCTTCGGTCACTTCTTCGCGCACCTCTCGCGGGCCGAACGCGAGCAGGTCTTCGGCTGTCCCGCCGGAGAAGGCAGCATGGAGCCAAGCAGCGTCCGCATGGAAATCAAGTCCCTCATGCAGACGCTGAGCGCCCAGATCATCTCCAAGATCCATCGGGAACGGGACATGCCCGCGCGCGGCGAAATGTTCCGTTTCCCGCAGGAACTGGCTTCGCTCGGGGCGCGCCTGGAAGACTTCATCACCGGGGCGTTCGGAACATCGCGCTACCACCGGCCGGTCATGTTCCGGGGATTCTTCTTTTCCAGCGCCTTCACGGCGCACGACGTCATGGCGGCCGCGGCGCGGAAAGGGGAACTCAGCTTTCAGACAGGCCATTTTGCCTCGGGCGGCGACTATGCCAAGGGATTTTTCCTGCATCGCCTGCTGGAAAAGCTGATTATCCCCGAAGCCCGTCTTGCCGGGGCGGACAGGGAGCATCTCTGGCGTTTGCGCCTGAAGCGCTATGGCCTGCAACTGGGGGCTGTGGGCGTCTTTCTTTTCTTTGCCGCCTTTCTGGGCGTGAGTTTTTCGAATAACTACTCCCGGCTGGAGGCCCTGGATGCGGGTTATGCCGCATTCAAGACGGAGCAGAACAAGGTTCCCGAGCCCGGCGATGCCAAGGCCGTGCTGCCGGAGCTTGCCAAGGTGCGGGGCGCCACCGCGATCTATTCGCCTGCCGACGACTCCGCCATAACGTACGGGCTTGGCCTGTACCAGGGCCGCACCTTCGCCGATGCGACCAACGCGGCCTATCTCGGCACCCTGAACTCCCGCTTCATGCCGTTTATCCGGATGGCGGCGGCGCAACGGATCGAGACCTGTCTCTCATCCCGCAACCTGAACGATCTCAAGACCGCCCTGCGCGCCTATCTCATGCTGTGCCAGCCTGAGCACATTCAACAACCGTTCCTGAACACCCAGTTGGAGTTCGAGTGGTCCGGGCGCTACCCTGGGCAGGCCGATACCCTGGGGGCCCTGCGGGGACACATGCAGTACCTGTTCGCCCACGGGATCGTGCCGGTGGAGCCCGACGCCAACCTGGTGGACAGGGCGCGCAAGGCCCTGCTCAAGGTGCCGCTTGCGGAGCGCGTGTATCAAAAAATGAAGGAAGAGGCTGAACTGAGCGGCAAACCTCCGTTCACGTTCCGCGCCGCCATCGGCGACTCCCCCTTTGGCGGGGATACATTCCCCATCCCTCACCTGTATACCCGGTCCGGCTACGAGGAATACCTTATCCAGCGTTGTCCCGCCATTATCCGGGGGCTTACCGATGAAAACTGGATTTTCGGCAGCAACCCCATCCTGCTGAGTCCCTTTGACGTGGACAAGGTTGCCAAGGAGGTGCGCGCCATGTACTTCCGGGACTACGTCCAGCAGTGGAACCGCGCGGTACAGGCCCTGACCGTGCGCACTCCGGCCACCATAGCCGATGCGGCGAAGCTCGCGGAACATCTCACCGTGGGCCTGACGCCTCCTGTGCTGGTGCTGCGCGAGATTCGCGCCAACCTCGATTTCATGGTGAACGAGGAGCCTCCCCCATCTGCCGGCAAGGTGGAAGACGCGGCCAAGGAAGAGGCGAAACGTAAACTGCAGCAGAAACTTGCCGGCAAGGTCGGCGGCAAGATGTCGAAGGCCCTGGCCGACCAGGCTGCCGACAGCGTTGCCGCCAGCATCGACGCAATGCGCCGTCAGGCCCAGGATGAAGCCCAGCGCGACGCGCAGGCCGTGCGGCAGTATTTTGTGCCGCTCGACAGCCTGCTGGACGCCTCGGGCAATCCCAATCCCGCCC
>Ga0209628_10001428_pt1 | contig 15466 bp, 13 predicted proteins | sample TergutCu122P4_FD_187285 | JGI IMG/M metagenome (GOLD analysis project Ga0209628, IMG submission 187285) | Cubitermes ugandensis P4 segment gut microbial communities from Kakamega Forest, Kenya - Cu122 P4 (SPAdes) (version 2) | ecosystem: Host-associated > Arthropoda: Insects > Digestive system...
CCTTGACCAGCGAGGCATAGCCGCCGATGGCGAGGTAGTCGTCGATTTTCATCGGGTCGAGGCGCGGGTTGTCGCCGATCAATAGCCGCATCTGATGCTTGTAGTACGGAACTTCGCTCATCCGCGCGGCCTTTTCCCCGGTCTGCGGATCACGGTAAATCTTCGCTTCGTAAACCTCGTCGGCCAGCGTGGCGCGGACGATTCCGGGCACGTCCGCCGGGCTGACCTCGAAATAGCAGATATCCTGCGGCCCGGCGATGACGTTCGGGCCTTTTTCGCAGAAGCCGTGGCAACCGGTCACGCGCAGATCGAGCTTGCCGGCAAGATTCTGGCTGGAAATTTCTTCTTGAAACGCCTTGGCAACGGCAACGGAATCGAGGCCGTCGCAGGCGGCGCCGGCGCAAACGGCGATACATGGGCGGGCCGGGTCGCGGGCCGCCAGGAGAGCGGCGCGATATCGTTCCAGTTCGGCGGCGGTGTTGAATTTCGGCATATGCTCTCGTCCTCGAAAATCTATTGATACTGATCGAGCACAGCCTCGACCCGCTCCGGCGTCATCCGGCCATGATGTTTGCCATCGACAATCAACTCCGGGCCGATGCTGCAACTGCCGAGGCAACTGCCTCGCTCCAGCGTGAAGCGTCCCGCGGCGTCGGTTTCGCCGGGTTTCAGGCCGGTGACTTCCTCAACCTTGGAAAGCAGTTTGTCGCCGCCGCGCAGGTGGCAGGTCATGCCGGTGCACACGTGCAACTCGTGCCGGCCTTTCGGGGTCAGGCTGAAGGTCTTGTAGAAACTGGCGATCTGAATCGCCTGGGCAAGCGGCACGCCGAGCGCGTCGGCCACCCTGGCCAGCACCTCGCGCGGCAGCCAGTGCAGTTCGTGCTGGATTTCGGTGAGGGCGTGAATCAGCGCCTGCGGCTTGCCCCGGTAGTTTTCGATGATGGCATTGACGGCTTGTTCGCACATGATGCAGGAACTCTCCTCTTTCTTCAGGCTGCCGAGGCGATCGGGAGATGCCGGGCGAGGCGTCCGTCGAGGCGCAACATGCCGCGCTCGGCAAGGATATCGAGATGCCGCATGACCTCCGCCGGGGCCAGTTCAAAACGGGCGGCGAGGTCTTCCGCAACCAGGCTTTCTGCCTTGCGCAGATGCCCCATGATTCGGCTCTGGGTCACCTTGTCGAGCACCATGCTCTGGAAAATGGCGCTGAATTCCGGGTCTGCGTGCATCTTGTGGTAATTCTCCTCGCTACGATGCGGCAGGCGGAAACGCTCGCGCTCGACCAGCTTGATGTAGGGCACCAGGTTGATGACCGCCTGCAAGGCTTCGCGCAAGGATTCCACCGAGCGGCCTTCGGCTTCGCCGAGCGGCCCCAGTTTGAGCATGGTGGCGTGGATTTCGTTTTGCGTCTCGGCAAAGCGCGTTCCCTCGCCGGCGGAAATCCACTCGATGCGCAGCCGCTCGGGGTAGATGCCGATGTGTTGCAGGATGCGCTTGCCGATCATGGCGTTGCCGAGCGCGTCGTAATTGCCTTCCGGGTTGTAGTGGCAGTCGCCGAGATGGCAGCCGCCGACGAATACGCCGTCGGCGCCTTGCAGGAAGGAGCGCATGACGAATTCGATATCAACCCGGCCCGAACACATCTGGCGGATGACCCGCAGATGCGAGGGGAACTGAAAGCGGGAAACGCCCGCCAAATCAGCGCCGGCATAACAGCACCAGTTGCAGAGAAAACCGATGACGACTGGCTTGAAATCACTGGAGGCCATGCTCAGTTCCTCGCGGGCATGATGGGAATGACGCGCTGCTGGCGCGGCGCCAGGGCCGCGTCGATCTGGCAGAACACGGTATCGTTGGTAAAGTGCTTCAAGCCGATGGCAGCGGTCGGACATTTGGCGCAGCACAGCCCGCAGCCCTTGCACAGCACCGGATTGACCAGCGCTTTTTTGCCGCGCGGCGTATCCTGGAAATCGATGGCGCCGTAGGAACAGCAGGTGATGCAGGCGCCGCAGGAAACGCAATCGCGCTCCGCAACCTCGGCAACCGAGCCGGACGCGACGACCGAATCCTGGGCCAGCATGGTGAGCGCGCGGCCAGCGGCGGCGTAAGCCTGGTTGAGGGTTTCCGACAGATGTTTCGGATACTGCGCCGTACCGCACAGATAGACGCCTTCGGCGGCAAAATCGACCGGGCGCAGCTTGACGTGGGCTTCCTGGAAAAAACCGTCGGGCGACAGCGGCACCTTGAAGTGGCGCGCGATCGTCGCCGCGCCTTCGGGCGGAATCACCGCCGCCGAAAGCACCACGCTATCGACGTCGAGTTGCAGTTTCTTGCCGAGCACCGGATCGCTGACGAGGACGCGCATGACGTCGCGCCCGCCCTCTTTCGCTGCCTCGACCACGGGTTTGTCGTCCGGCTCGTAGCGGATGAAGCGAACGTCGCGGCTGGCCGCTTCGCGGTACAAATCTTCCTTGAAGCCGTAGGTGCGGATGTCGCGGAAAAGGACGTAGATTTCGGCGTTGGGCTTCATTTCGCGCAGTTTCAGCGCATTTTTCATCGCCCCGCTGCAACAGACCCGGGCGCAGTAATTGCGGTCGGGCTGGCGGCAGCCGACGCACTGGATCATGGCCAGGCTTTCGATGGCGTTCAGGCTGGCATCGCTCGTGCCGATCCGTTCTTCCAGTTCGAGCTGGGTCATCACACGCTCGTTCTTGCCGTAGAGGTATTCCTCCGGCTTCAACTCCTGAGCGCCGACGGCAATCACGGCGACGCCGTGTTCGATGACGCGCTCCCGGTATTTGGCCTTGACGCGGGTGCTGAAATTGCCGACATAGCCGTCCACCGAAACGATCTCGGCGTCGGTCATGACGTGGATGTCGCGGTGCTGGTAAACCTTTTTCCGCAGATCATCGAGGAAGGGCTGCACGGCCATGCCTTCGGCCGTGTAATGCAGACGCCTGGCGATGCCGCCGAGTTCGGCCTTCTTTTCCAGCAGATAAGTCTCGAAACCCTGGTTGGCGATGGTCAGCGCCGCCGTCATGCCGGCGACGCCGCCGCCGACGACGAGCGCCGTCTTGTTGATCGGCAGGTAATACTCGCCGAGCGGCTGCAACAACTGGGCGCGCGCCACCGACATGCGGACGATGTCCTTGGCCTTGTCGGTCGCCACTTCGGGTTCCTGGGAGTGCACCCAGGAGCAGTGCTCGCGGATGTTCGCCATGTCGAAGAAGTATTGATTGACGCCGGCCTCGCGCAAGGTGTCGCGGAACAGCGGTTCGTGCGAACGCGGCGTGCAGGCGGCGATGACGACGCGGTTCAGCCCCTTGTCGCGGATGGTTTCGCCAATCGCCTGGGCGGTGTTGGTGGCGCAGGCAAACAGGCTTTCTTCGACATGCACCACGTTTTCCAGCCCGGCGGCGTATTCGGCAACGGCTGGCACATCGACGACCCGTCCGATATTGGCGCCGCAGCGGCAGACGAAGACGCCGACCTTGGGCGCTTCCTGGGTCGTATCGCGCTCTTCGGGATAAACCCGCTTTTTCGACAGCTTGCCGCGCCGCGATTTGAGGAGTTCGGCAATCTGCGCGCCGGCGCCGCTCGCGGTGTAGACCGCCTCGGGAATATCCATCGGCCCCATGAAAGCGCCGCTGACGTAAATGCCGGGGCGGCTGCTCTTCACCGGATTGGCCGGGTCGGTCTTGCAAAAGCCCTGCGGATTGAGTTCGACACCGAAGATGCGGGCGAATTTCTGCGCGTCCTTGGGCGGATTGATGCCGACCGACAGCACCACCAGTTCAAATTCATCCTCTTTGACGCCCTGATCGGTGGCGTAGCGGATGGTGACATTTTTTGTGACCGGATCTTCGCCGCCGACCGAGGTGTAGCTGCGGATGAATTCGACGCCCGGCAGGCGCTCGGCGCGCTGGTAAAAACGCTCGAAATCCTTGCTGTAGGCCCGAATGTCGTTGTGGAAGACTCTTGCTTCCAGCGACGGCACGTGATCTTTCGCCAGAATCACCTGTTTTTGCGTGTAGGCGCAGCACACCGCCGAGCAGTAGGTATTGCCGCCCGGCACTACCTGGCGCGAGCCGACGCAATGCAGCCAGGCCACCTTGTGCGGATGCGCCTTGTCCGAGGGGCGCAGGATCTGCCCTTCATTCGGCCCCGTGGCGCTCAACAGGCGCTCGAAGTCGAGGCTGGTGACGACGTTGGCGTAAGTGCCGTAGCCGTAGTCGCCGCGAAGTTTCGGATCAAAGGTTTCGTAACCGGCGGAGAGCACCACCGCGCCGACCTTGATATTGATTTTTTCGGCGGTCTGGGTGAAGTCGATGGCGCCTTTTTCACCGCAGACGCTCTGGCAGATGGTGCAGGACTTGTCCTTGAGATAGAGGCAGCTATCGTCGATATAGGTGACGAGCGGCACGGCCTGCGAGAAATAGATGTGCACCGCCTTGTTGAGCGACAGATCCTGATTGAATGGATCGGGCACCTTGACCGGGCAGTATTCGGTGCAGGCGGCGCAGCCGGTGCAGGCTTCGGCATTGACGTAGCGCGGCTTCTTCACCAGCGTCACCGTGAAATCGCCCGCCGTGCCTTCGACGGCGTCGACTTCGGTGTAGGTCATGATCTCGATGTTGGGATGGCGGTCGCACTCGATGAACTTGGGCGACTCGATGCACATCGAGCAGTCGATGGTCGGGTAGGTCTTGTCGAGTTGCGACATCTTGCCGCCGATGGTCGGTGCCTTGTCCACCAGGTAAACCTTGAAGCCCGCCGTGGCGAGGTCGAGCGCCGCCTGAATGCCGCTGATGCCGCCGCCGACGACCAGCACGTCGCCGAGATGGTTGTCTCCCGGACTCAGGGTGCGCTGACGCAGCATGTTCTTGATGGCCATGGCTTCCATGCTTATCTCCTTTGGTCTACAGCGCGTCGCGGATGATTTCCGTGATGTCCCTGACTTCGATGCCAGGCCCGTCTTCGGGCAGACTCAGGCGGCTGTCCTCGAAATTGGTGATGCAGTACGGGCAACTGGTCGCCAGAATCTGCGCGCCGGTGTCGACCGCCTGGGCCAGACGGACATTGGAAAAACGCTCGTGCTTGGGGGTTTCCATCCAGATGCGCCCGCCGCCGCCGCCGCAGCAAAAGCTGTTCATGCGCGACTCGGGCAATTCCCGCAGTTCGAGATCCGGCACGAATTTCAGCGCCTCGCGCGGCTGCTCGAAAATGCCGTTGTGCCGCCCCAGATAGCAGGGATCATGAAAGGTGACCGTCTTGCCAAGCGGCTTCTTGAGCGTCAGGCGGCCTTCCCGCAGCAACTGGAAAACCAGCTCCGAGATATGCACCACCTCGAAATGCGCGCTGAATTCGGGATATTCGTTTTTGAAGCTTTGATAGCAGTGCGGCGACGAGACGAGGACTTTCCTGACGCCGCGCGTCACGAAGGCGGCGATGTTCTGCCGCGCCAGACTCTTGAACAGCGCCTCGTCGCCGGTCTTGCGGATGCTCTCGCCACAACAGCTTTCGGCCTTGCCGAGAATGCCGAAACTGACGCCGGCCGCCTGGAGAAGCTGCGCCGTGGCGGTGGCGATGCGTTTGGCGCGCGGGTCGTAGCTCAGATAGCAGCCGGGCGAATAGAGATATTCCATCTCCTCGTCGAAATTCTTGACGCCCAGGCTGTTGGCCCATTCGGCCCGCTTGTCGCGCGGCTCGCCGAAAGGATTGCCTTCGGCGCGCAAATTCGCGGCAATGCCGGGAATCGGCGCCGCCGCGCCAGCAAAGGTGTCGAACTCGGTAGCAATACGGCGCAACGCCATGCCGGATTCGATCTGCTTGACATCGCGCGGGCAGACGCGCGGGCATTTGCCACAGGTGGTGCAGCGCCAGATGTCTTCATTCTCGATCTCGGTCAGGCCGAGCGCCGCCTCGCGCACCAGCTTGCGCATGCTGAAGCTACCGACCCGGTTCCACGGGCAGACGGTATCGCACATGCCACATTGATAGCATCTGCTGAAGGCGTTGCCGCCGAACTTTTTGATGACCTCGGCGATTTCCTGCTGCGGGGCTACGGCTTCCATGCTCGTCTGTCCTTCCCGGTTCAGAGCTTCGCCAGCTTGGCGACGGTTTCCAGCACCGCCTTGGCGCCGAACTTGTCGATCATCGCCTCGACGCTGACATCGACTTCACCGATTTCCGCGCTTTCCTCTTCAACCTCGACCTCGCGCTCCTCGTAGACCAGCGTGCCGTTGGGACACCATTCGACGCACTTGGGCATGGCCAATGGCGGCACGTCCTGACACATGTCGCATTTCAGCGGCAGGCTGGAGTCGGGCTCCTTGAAACGTCCGCGCGACGGACAACTGGCGCGGCAGAAATCGCAATTGCTGTATTCCTTGCCGTCGACGACGTAACGATTCTTGCCGGCGCATTCCGATGCCGTGTATTCACCGGCGTAGACCGGCAGATAGATGTCCTTGACCCCGTCTTTCAAGACCTGGATGCGCGCCCTGCTCGGGTTGCTGCTGCTGTAGCGGGGCCGCGCGTGAAAGGCGGCGCACGCCACTTCGCAGGCCCGGCAACCGATGCACTTGTTGACGTTGATGATGATCGACTTGGCGATTTTTTTGACCTTGGCCATGCTCTCCCTCCTCCCCTTGCTCTGCGCGCTATGCCTTGCCGTCCAGTTCGCGCCACTTGTAGTCGATGACTTCGAGCAGTACGCCATTCATCTGTTTCGGATGGACGAAGGCAAACTGGCAATCGCGGAAATCGCGCAAGCCGCCGATCATCGGATAGCCCATGTCCTTGATTTCCTCGACCGCCTCGGCCGTGTTGTCCACGTTGAAGCTGATCAACATCACGCCCTCGCCGCGTTTTTCGATGAACTTGGCGACATCGCCGTCGGGCGTCGTCGATTCCATCAGCTCGAAGCCGACGCCATCAAGCCAGTAGCGGGCGACGCGGATTTTTTCCGGCTCATCGACATAGGCGTCGTCGGGGGCGCTCTTGCCGAGCATGGGTTCCCAAACCTTGCGCGCCGCATCCAGGTCGCGCACCGCGATGCAAATATGATCGAGTTTATTGACCTTCACGAGAGCTTCTCCCCAGATGAATGGCGGTTACCAGGCGCTTCAGCCGCGCGCCTTGGCGCCGGGCTGGATTTCGTCGTGCAGGCCGCCGACCCAACTCTGGTTGCCGGCCAGCTTCTGCCGCAGCAGGACGAAATCGATTTCGCGGTCGTCTTTGCTGCCTTCGTTGAAAGCGGTGAATCCGGCTCGCGCCTCGGTCATCATGTTCAGCGCCAGCCAGGCGCGGGAGTTTTCCTTGTTGCGGTTCCAGGCGTCGAGCTTGGGTTTGCGCAACTCCTCAAGCGTTTTGGTGGTGCAATCCGGGAAAGTGAGCAGCATCTTGGCGCACAACTCTTCAACCTTGGCGTCGAGCAGCGAAAGATCGACCGTGCCGCGCGCCAGCAGCGCCTTGCCCGCCTTGAGCGCCTCGCCCGTTTTCGGCTCGCCGTAAGCATTGCGCCCGAACTCGTCGTAATTGCGCTGGGTTTCAACCAGGGGGTTGGCGACGAACTGGCCGTCGACCCTGAGAGCCGGAACGATGTCGGTCAGCACGCCCATTTGATACGCCTTGTGCGCCGAAAACGGCTCGCACAGCACGCAGGCGGCCATGGCCCGCTCGGCGCCGGTGATGACCGGCAAAAAATCCGTCGCGCCACCGATCGGCGCCGAACCGTGCTTCGGCCCCGCCTGCCCGAAGCGAGCCAAATCCTGCGCCACGGAAAAATCACAGGCCATGCCGATTTCCTGGCCGCCGCCGATACGCATGCCGTTGACGCGGCAGATCACCGGTTTGTCGCAGGCCAGAATCGCCGACACCATATCGTTGAAAAGGCGCATGTACTGGCGATATTCCTGCGGATGGCCGGCGTAATACTCAGCATATTCCTTGGTGTTGCCGCCGGTGCAGAAGGCTTTGTCGCCAGCGCCGGTAAACACCACGCAGTTGACGTCGCGGGCGTTGGAGGCTGCGCGGAAGGCGAGAATCACGCCCTTGACCATCTCCGTGGTGTAGGAGTTGTACTGCGCCGGGTTATCGAGGGTGATCCAGGCGTTGAACAGGCCCGGAACCTCGCTGCCGTCCGGCAAGCGGGCCGGACGTTTTTCATATTTGACGCCCGGCTGCGTGATCTCGCTCAACAAATCGTGGCTGACCAGCGAGGAAACTGCACTGCCCTGACCCATCTTGAACCCTCCTTCAATTGATTTTTCAAACCGTTCCGGCGAAGCTTCGTTACACTCGATGCCCCTGCCCAGCAGCGTCATTACCTTCAATAGTTTATACATTAACAATGTAGATATAAAATGTCAATCATGTCCAATCGACTAAGCAATAAGGAGGGGGGAGTTGGCGCGCAACCCTCGTCTCGGCAGCCGGAATTGACGCGAGCCGAACGCAGCGCCACGGAGACGGTCAGCGCCCTGAATGAACTCGGTGCGCGCGTCCAGACGCAGATTGCCAACGAATACCCGCTGACCGTTTACCTCGACAAGCGTGAACTGGTGACCTTGATGACCTTGGGCGCCTACCCGGAATTGCTGGTCCTCGGCTTCTTGCGCAATCAGCGCCTGGTCGGCGACATCGCCGACATTGCCGCCGTCCAGGTCGATTGGAAAACGGAAGCGGCGGCGGTGACGACGCGCGATGGCGCCGCGCCAGCCGAACATTCCGAACGGCGCACGGTGACCAGCGGTTGCGGCCAGGGAACGATGTTCGGCGACCTGATGGCGCGTATTGACGAACTCCGCCTGTCCGCGACAGCGCGCCTAGACGAACAGACGCTATTCGCCCTCCTCGACGACGTGCGGCGGCGCGACACCCTCTATAAGCAGGCCGGCGCCATTCATGGCTGCGCGCTGGCTGACGCGCAAGGCAACATCATTTTCTTCGTCGAGGATGTTGGACGTCACAACGCCGTCGACACCATTGCCGGCGCCATGTGGCTGCAAGGCATGCCGGGGGACGACAAGATTTTTTACACCACCGGCCGCCTGACCTCCGAAATGGTCATCAAGGCCGCCCAGATGGGCATCCCCATCCTGGTGTCGCGCTCCGGCCTCACCGCCATGGGCTACCGCATCGCCAGGCAAGTCGGCATGACTCTGGTCGGTCGCGCTCAGGGGCGGCACTACCTGCTGTTCAGCGGCGAAGAACGCTTCCTGGGAATTTCACCGGAAGATTGACCACGGCGCAAGCGCAAGCCCCGGCATTCATGCCGGGGTCAAGCGAGCCAAGCCTTTTCTCGGTGCCGAAGGCACCCCAAACTCGTGGCGAGGAAGCCTCGGCAATAATGCTGAGGAGACTCACCGGCCCCCGAGGCAGGAGTGCAACATAACCAGCCGTTGACATTAAGTTGGTATATATTTTATATTTAAAAAATATAGGCACTAGACAATGCAAATTCCCATCAGCTCGTCGGAACGCGGAGATCGAGTGCCGGCCGTTCCCGGCGCTCGATCCCGCGAAAACAAGGAGGAAGCCATGCCTGCCACAGTATGCATTGGCGCTTCGGTTGGTTCGAATCACTTAAGCAGCGCCTGGCGAACAGCATGATGGCGCCGCACAAAGAGGGGCCGTCGCGCCCTACATTCGTTGTCGAACGTCTGGTGCGCTTTGGCGACTGCGATCCGGCGGGCATCGTCTTTTTTCCCCGCTATTTCGACATGAGCAACAGCGTCGTCGAGGACTGGTGGCGACACTTGGGTCATCCATGGACGGACACCATCACCCGCCGCCGGATCGGGACGCCAACGGCGCATCTGGATACCATCTTCGTTTCGCCCTCGCTGTTTGGCGACGCCTTGAATTTTCACCTGACGGTCGAGAATCTCGGACGCTCGGCGCTGACCATCCGTCTGCGCGCGGTCGGCGCTGACGGCGTCGAGCGGCTGCGTATCCGGCAACGCCTGGTGGCGGTGTCGCTGGAGACGCAGCGGCCCATTCCCTGGCCGGACGACATCCACCAGGCCATCGTTGCTTTTCAGGAAAGCGCGCCATGACAGCCGATAGCGCATTGCTGCTGATGGATGGCCCGCGCGACGGCGTGCTGGAAATCACCCTGAACCGTCCGCAGGAACGCAACGCCTTGTCCACGCCGCTGTTGCGGGCGCTGGTCGAGCTGCTCGACAGCGCCGCGGTCGACGATGAGGCGCGGGTCGTCACCCTGATCGGCGGCGACAAGGTCTTCGCCGCCGGTTCCGATCTGGCCGAAATGGCGGCGAAGGATCTGCCGGCGGTGCTGCTCGATGAGCGCGCCGCCCTGTTCGCGGCCATCGCCCGCTTTCCCAAGCCCCTGCTGGCCGCCGTGCGCGGTTACGCCCTGGGCGGCGGCTGCGAGTTGGCGATGCACGCCGACATCATCATCGCCGCTGAATCGGCGCGTTTCGGGCAGCCGGAAATCAATCTCGGCATCATGCCCGGCGCTGGCGGCACGCAGCGTCTGACGCGCGCCGTCGGCAAATCGCTGGCGATGAAACTGATCCTGGCCGGCGAGGCGATTACCGCCGCCGAAGCCTTCAGCGCAGGACTGGTCGCCGAAGTGACGGCCGACGACGCCTGCCTGTCGCGCACGCGGGAACTGGCGCGGAAAATCGCCGGCAAGGCGCCGCTCGCCCTGCGTCTGGCCAAGGACGCCGTTCTGCAAGCCTTCGAGACGCCGTTGAGCGCCGGCATGGCGCTGGAGCGGCGGAATTTCGTCATCCTCTCCGGCACCGAAGATCGCCGCGAGGGCATCGCCGCCTTTCTGGAAAAACGCGCCGCGCATTTTGCCGGGCATTGAACCGCCGTATCGGAAAAACCCTCATGAACTCAAGGCTTTCTCCGCAAACCCTGGTCGCGGTCGTCGGCGCCGGCGCCATGGGCGCCGGCATTGCCCAGGTGGCGGCAGCCGCCGGCCACCCCGTCAAATTGCTCGATACACGGCCGGGCGCGGCCGCCGCCGCGATCATGGGGATTCGCGGCCAGTTCAAGCGTCTGGCCGACAAAGGCAAAATGAGCCACGAGTCGTCAGCCGCCGCCAGCCAGCGCCTCACCGCCGTCGACGCCCTGGCCGAACTGGCCGACGCCGGTCTGGTCATCGAAGCGATCATCGAAGACCTCGCCGCCAAGAATGCCCTGTTTACCGAACTGGAAAGCCTGTGCCGCGAGGATTGCCTGTTCGCCACCAACACCTCGTCGATTTCCGTCACGGCCATCGGCGCGGCGCTGAAAAATCCGGGCCGTCTCGCCGGCCTGCATTTCTTCAACCCGGCGCCCTTGATGGCGCTGGTCGAAGTCGTCTCCGGCCTGGCCAGCGATCCGGCGGTGGCCGCGACACTGTATGCGACGGCTAAAGCCTGGGGCAAGACACCCGTTCATGCGCGATCGACGCCCGGCTTCATCGTCAATCGCGTCGCTCGACCTTATTACGCCGAAGCCTTGCGGCAATTGCACGAGGGCATGGCCGACTGCGCCACCCTCGATGCCATCATGCGTGAAGCCGGCGGCTTCCGCATGGGACCGTTCGAGTTGATCGATCTGGTCGGCCTGGATATCAATTTCGCCGTCACCCAATCGGTCTGGCAGGCTTATTTCAACGATCCGCGCTTTACGCCATCGCCCGTGCTGCGCGAGTACGTCGCCGCTGGCTGGCTGGGCCGCAAGCGCGGACGCGGCTTTTTCGATTATGCCGAGGGCGCGCCAAAACCGATGCCCGTCACTGAAGCGGCTTGCCCGGCGCCAGCAGATATTATGCTCATCGGTGATTCCGCCCTGACGGCGGCCCTGATGGAACGCCTTGCCGCACGGGGTATCGCTTTCCGCCATATGGCGCAGGAGGCGCCAGGGATCGTGGCAAGGGCCGGTGATGCCCGCCTGATGCTCACCGACGGCGGTTCCGCCACGCGCCGGGCGCGCCGCGAAAATCAGCCGAATACTCTGGTCGTTGATCTGGCGCTGGATTACACACAGGCCACCCGGCTGGCCGTCGCCGCCGCCGAATCTTGCTCGCCAGCCGCCGTGGCGGCCGGCGTCGGCTTGTTGCAGGCGGCGGGTTTCGCCGTCTCGCGCCTGAAGGACGGGCCGGGCCTGCCGGTCATGCGCACGCTGGCCATGCTCGCCAACGAAGCGGCGGACGCCGTCAATCAGGGCGTTGCTTCCGCCGAGGCCATCGACACGGCCATGCGCCTGGGCGTCAGCTATCCGCGCGGGCCGCTGGAGTGGGCCGCCGCCGTCGGCCTGCCGGTGATACATGACGTGCTGGTCAACCTCGCCGCCAGTTACGGCGAAGACCGCTACCGCATCTCTCCCTGGCTGCAACAGCGCGTGGATGCCGCTTTCTGGCCGAAGCAAACATGAAAGGGAGCGCCCACGCCGACCGCTTCGTCATCGACAACATGCCACCGCGCGAGCAGTGGCCGGCATTCATTTTCAAGACGCCGAACCTGCAGTTCCCCGAACGCCTGAATGCCACCGTGTTGCTGCTCGATCAGGCGGTGGCCGAAGGCCGGGGCGATCATCCGGCCATGATCGGACGATGCGAGCACTGGACCTACGCGCAATTACAGGCCCAGGTCAATCGCCTGGCCCGGCTGCTGACGGAGGACATGGGTCTCGTGCCGGGCAAGCGGGTGCTGTTGCGCGGCGCCAATTCCCCCTGGCTGGGCGCGGCCTGGCTGGCAGTGTGGAAAGCAGGCGGCATCGCGGTCGGCACCGGGCCGCTGCTGCGCGCCAAGGAGCTAAGGCAAATACTGACCTTGGGCAAAATCAGCCACGCGCTGTGCGAGGCATCGCTTGCCGGGGAACTCGAGCACGCCCGCGCCGAATGTCCGGCATTGCAACAGGTGGCCCTGTACGGGACGGACGAATGGGCAACCCGGCTGGCCGCCAAATCCGACCAGTTCCAGGCGCTCGACACGGCGGCCGACGATCCGGCGCTGATTGCCTACACATCTGGCACGACCGGCGTCCCCAAGGGCTGCATCCACAGCCACCGCGACCTGATCGCCATGTGTGAAGTCTTTCCCCGGCATTGCCTGAAACCAGATGAAAACGACGTTTTCATCGGTACGCCGCCGCTCGCCTTTACCTTCGGGCTGGGCGGTGTTCTCTGCTTCCCGCTCCATTACCGCGCAACCAGCGTGCTGCTGGAAAACCTGCCGCCCGCCGAGTTGCTGGCGGCGATGGAAAAATACCGCGTCACCATCTGCTTTACCTCGCCGACCGCCTACCGGCAGATGACGCCCGTGGTCAGGAATCATGATCTGAGCGCCCTGAAAAAATGCGTCTCCGCTGGCGAGCCATTGCCGATGGCAAGCCGCGACGCATGGCGCGCCGCCACCGGCATCCAGATTCACGACGGCGTCGGCGGCACCGAGATGATCCACATCTACATCGCCTCCGATCCGGGCAGCTACCGGCCCGGCGCCATCGGCAAGCCGCTTCCCGGCTATCGCGCCCAACTGGTCGACCAGAACATGAAGCCGGTGCCGCCGGGCGAGACAGGCTGGCTGGCGCTGCAAGGCCCGACCGGTTGCCGCTATCTGGCCGATGCGCGGCAGACCGACTACGTGCGAAACGGCTGGAACATCACCGGCGACACCTACCATTGCGACGCTGACGGCTACTATTACTTCCACGCCCGGGCAGACGACATCATCGTCACTTCAGGCTACAACGTCGCCAGTCCGGAAGTGGAATCGGTACTGCTCGAACACCCCGCCGTCGCCGAATGCGGCGTGGTCGGCATACCTGATATCGAGCGGGGGCAACTCCTGAAAGCCTTTGTCGTGCTCAACCCAGGTCACATCGCTGATGATGCCGTAATCAGGGAGTTGCAGACATTCGTCAAAAACAACGCGGCACCCTACAAATATCCGCGACAGATCGAATTTGTCGAAAAACTGCCACGGACCGAGGTAGGCAAATTACAGCGGTTCAAACTCAAGGGTGTCGCTGAAGCCAGAGACGGTTCAACACCCGGCTGCACGCGGAGCGACGATTTCGACTCGTCGCGCAATACTCTGGCGCAACCTTGAAGATACGGTGAAACCACATGTCAATGAAAGCCAGGATTCCCTACGGCGCCTACTGGAGCACCCCATTTGCACGCTGGCAAGGGAGCTTCTCCAACCTGCACAGCATCGAATTTGCCGCACACGTGGCGCGCGCCGAACTCGCCAAGCGCCACATCGATGCGCAAACACTCGACTACGGCGTGCTGGGCATTTCGGTGCCGCAGCAGCACTGCTTCTATGGCCTGCCCTGGCTCGCCGGGCTGATCGGCGGCAAACACATTGGCGGCCCGACCGTCATGCAAGCCTGCGCCACGGGCGTGCGCGCCCTGCTCGCGGCAACGCAGGAAATCGAATTCGGCATGGCCAGCGCGGCGCTGGCGATCAACTGCGACCGCACGTCCAACGGCCCGCACCTGTACTACCCGAACCCGCGCGCGCCGGGCGGCAACGGCGCTTCCGAAAACTGGACGCTGGACAATTTCAACTGCGACCCCTTGGGGCGGCACGCCATGATCGCCACGGCGGAGAACGTGGCGTGCCGGCATGGCCTGACGACGGCGGCGCAACACGAACTGGTGCTGCGCCGGGAGGAGCAGTACCGCGAGGCGCTGGCCGATGACGCGGCCTTCCTCAAGCGTTTCATGACTTTGCCATTCGATGTGCCAAGCCCGAATTTCCGCAAGGTTGACGGCACGCTGACGGCTGACGAAGGCATCACACACTCAACCCAGGAAGGATTGGCCCGCCTGAAACCGGTGATCGAAGGCGGCTCCGTGACCTTCGGCGGACAGACTCACCCGGCTGACGGCAACGCGGCAATCATCGTCACCGACGCCAAGCGCGCGCGGGAACTCGCCACCGATCCGAAGATCGCGGTGCGGCTGCGCGGCTTCGGCCTGGCGCGCGCCGAGCTTGCATACATGCCGGAGGCAACGGTGCCCGCCGCGCAGCGGGCGCTGGAAAAAGCCGGCCTCTCTCTCAAGGACATGGCGGCGATCAAGACGCACAACCCGTTTGCCGTCAATGATCTGTTTTTCGCCAAAGCCACCGGCTGCGACCCGATGACGATGAACAATTACGGCTGCTCACTCGTCTGGGGGCATCCGCAAGCGCCGATGGGAACCCGCTCGATCATCGAATTGATCGAAGAACTTGTCCTGCGCGGCGGCGGCTGCGGCATCTTCACCGGCTGCGCGGCTGGCGATACCGCGATGGCGGTAGTCATCGAGGTCGGCGACGAGTGACGACTCCGTCACAGTAGAGAGGATATCTGGTCACAAAAAAACAGAGCCGGCCCCGTTTGTTTGGACAGGATTTCCACGGCGCTAAGTGAAGCCCTGCGGGGTAGCGTTATCCACGGTGGCGGCGGCCGAAGGTCGGTCTGGACCGTAGGCTGACGACGCGGTGGATAA
>Ga0209628_10001429_pt1 | contig 15464 bp, 14 predicted proteins | sample TergutCu122P4_FD_187285 | JGI IMG/M metagenome (GOLD analysis project Ga0209628, IMG submission 187285) | Cubitermes ugandensis P4 segment gut microbial communities from Kakamega Forest, Kenya - Cu122 P4 (SPAdes) (version 2) | ecosystem: Host-associated > Arthropoda: Insects > Digestive system...
AGCCAGAATTTTATTGCTCATGCTCTAATCCTATTGTATTTTTTTTATATTTGCGGGTTAAAAAATAGAAAAAATGGAAAATACTCTTTTAGTAGAAAAAGTAACCTCGCTGATAGACCAGATTCGTCCTTATTTACAGCAAGATGGAGGCGATATTCAGTTTGTTGGATTAACTCCGGAAAACATCGTGCGTGTGCAACTTCGCGGCGCGTGCGGCAGCTGCCCCCATGCAAAATTTACGCTGAAAAATATGGTAGAAGCAACAATAATGGAACAATGCCCCGAAATAAAAGGCGTGGAGGATATTAACTTGATTTAAGATTTAAAGTTATGAAATGTGGAATTATAGGATTAACAAACAGCGGAAAAACAACGTTGTTTAACTGTATTTCAAATACGAAAGCAGCCATTACCGATTTTGCATATAGTACAAATAAATCAAATATAGGCGTTTGCAATGTGCCCGACCCAAGATTAGAACACATTAATACTTTCATTAAAGCTGAACGGTTGGTGTATGCCACCATGGATATTGTGGATATCCCCGGTTTGGCAAAAGGCGCTTCACAAGGCGAAGGAATCGGAAATACTTTTTTGGCAGATGTGCGTTTGTGTGATGCGTTGATTCATGTTTTGCGCTGTTTCGATAACCCAAACCTGCCACACGTAGAAGGCTCCATTGACCCCGTTCGAGATATTGAAATCATTGATTTTGAATTGCAAGTAAAAGATTTAGAACAGATTGAACGAAAATTGCTCAAGGTGGAAAAAGCCGCCAAAGTGGGCGAAAAAACTGCCAAACACGATTTCGATGTTCTTTTAAAATATAAACAGCATATTCAAAATTTTCAAAATGTAAGCACGTTGAATGTTACCCCGGAAGAACGTGCCGTAGTTGCCGATTTGCTTTTGCTTACGGAAAAACCACAACTGTTTGTGTGTAACGTAAACGACAAAGACGCGGTTAACGGAAATAAATATGTGGAACAGGTAAAAGAGTATTTGAAAGATAAAAACGCTGAATTACTGATTATTGCCGGAAAAATTGAGTCTGAAATTGCAGAATTGGACGATGAAGAAGAACGTTTGGTTTTTTTGCAAGATGTGGGATTAAACGAAGCCGGCGTGCGTAAAGTGATACGGGCTGCTTACAAACTACTGAACCTCATCTCTTTCTTTACTGTGGGTGGCAAAGAAAATAGAGCCTGGACCATAAAAAAAGGAATGTTGGCGCCACAAGCTGCCGGTGCCATTCACAGTGATTTGGAACGTGGCTTTATTCGCGCAGAAGTTATAAAATATAATGATTTGGTTGCACTTGGCTCAGAACTGAAATGCAAAGAAGCCGGAAAACTTTCCGTTGAAGGAAAAAATTATCAGGTGCAAGACGGTGATATTCTTCATATTCGATTTAATGTTTAACCCTTTATATTATATTAATGTTTAACCCTTTAAATTATTTAGTTATGAAAAAAATTTCAATTCTATTCCTGCTTTTAGCATTTGTTTTTGCAGTATCCGCAGAACCCGCAAAACCCAAAAAACCCAAAAAGCCAAAATACAAAGAATTGGCTGCAATGTACCAAAGATGTTCGGAAGATTTAAAATATACGACTTCCGAAAGAAACGATTTTGAGAATGTAAATAGAAAATTAAACGACGAAGTAGTTTCCTTGAAGGCACAAATTGAACATCTGAAAGAAGATACAGCCGCTACCGGAAGAAGATTACGTATTGTGGAACGCAATTTGTCAAAAACAAAAGGAGATTACGATGACCTCCTGAAAAGTTTCACCGACCAAAGTAAAACCAAAAATGCGCTGTTAGCTGAAAAAGAAGCGCGTTTGCAAGAATTGCAAAGTATTTTAGACCAAAAAGATGCCGAAGTAAAAGCCCTGAAAAATAAAGTAACAGATGCCTTGAAAGGGTTTGAAGACAAAGGTTTGTCCGTTCATGAAAAAAACGGAAAAGTTTATGTGTCTTTAGATGCTGAATTGCTCTTTGCCTCCGGAAGTTGGGAAGTTGACAATAAAGTTAAAGCAACATTAGCCCAATTAGGAAACATCCTGGCAGCAGATATAGGTATTAATGTGGTCATTGAAGGACATACCGATAATGTTCCCTACAGAGGAGGCGGACAGGTGAAGGATAATTGGGATTTAAGCGTAATGCGGGCAACATCTGTGGTTAAGGAGTTATTGAAAAATAATGATATTAATCCCCAACGAATTACTGCCTCCGGAAGAAGCGAATATGTGCCCATTGACACCGACCGTGCAAAAAATCGTCGTATCGAAATTATTCTAACGCCTAAATTGGACGAACTTTTCCAGATTATTGGCGGATAATCATTGAAAAAGATTTCGACTTTTGCGAAAATATTGCTCGATTGGTTTGAAGAAAACCAACGCCAATTGCCTTGGCGCGGAGAAACCGACCCGTATAAAATTTGGGTTTCTGAAATAATCTTGCAACAAACCCGGGTAAACCAGGGGTGGAATTATTATCTAAAATTTGTTGAACGTTTTCCAAATGTAAAACTTCTTGCAGCGGCAACTTTGCAAGAAGTTTTACATATTTGGCAAGGATTGGGCTACTACTCCAGGGCGCGCAATATGCACGCCGCTGCGCAACAAATTATGCAAGATTTTCACGGAATTTTCCCGAACTCTTACACAGAAATTATAAAATTGAAAGGAATTGGAGACTACACCGCAGCAGCCATTGCCTCCATTGCGTTTCAGCTGCCTTACCCTGCCGTTGATGGTAATGTTTTGCGTGTAATTACAAGAATATTTGGAATTTATGAAGACATATCGCAGCAAAAAACAGTACAAAATATTGCTCACTTATGTAAAAAATTAATAGACGAAAAAAATCCGGGTAATTTTAACCAGGCTCTCATGGAATTTGGTGCTATCCATTGCACGCCCAAAAATCCCAAATGCACGCTTTGCCCGTTTGCAACGCAATGTGTTGCTTTAGAAAATGAACATCAATCTTTATTACCTGTAAAGAGTTTAAAAACAACCGTAAAGAATCGATTTTTTCATTATTTCATTTTTATTAAGGATAATAAAACCATCATTGAACAACGCACGGCAAACGATATTTGGAAAAATTTATACCAATTTCCATTAATTGAGACCCAAACGCCGTGTGAAAATGTCAATACCGATTTAGGCTTCTGTAAATCTGTTTTTATTAAAGAAATAAAACACAAACTAACCCATCAGCATTTAACGATGCGGTTTTATGTGGTAACCGGTTTTTTCCCAAAGCTAAAAGCCGGTTGGTTTATTATTTCAGTAGATGAATTGGAAAAATATCCGTTTCCTGTGTCATTAATCAAGATTATGACTCATTCGCAACGTGCGATGTAGTAATATTTCCACTCGATTTTCCGACTGAGCCTTAAAATGTTAATGAATGTTAAATTTTTATTTATTTATATAACAGTACAATATAATTTTACTGCGCTGTTTTTTTGTTTTTTTGAGGTTTTATATAGAAAATGTACTATTTTTGCCCCCTAATTTTTAAAACATATTTTTATGGCAGAAATTATTGAACGCGTTCAAGGAATCATTGCAGAAAAACTTAGTGTTAATCCTGCAGATGTTACTCCAGAGAAAAGTTTTACCAATGATTTAGGTGCAGACTCGCTTGACACCGTTGAGTTAATCATGGAATTTGAAAAAGAATTCGGTATCTCTATCCCTGATGACCAGGCTGAAAAAATCTCAACCGTTGGAGATGCTATCAACTACATTAAATCAATGATTTAATTTAACAATCTTCTTTAATGAAAGTTAAAAAGGTTGTAATTACCGGATTAGGCGCCCTTACTCCTATTGGTAATACTGTATCGGAGTATTGGAACAGTTTGCTAAATGGAGTAAGCGGAGCAAATCTTATTACCTCTTTTAATACGGAGAATTATAAAACAAAGTTTGCTTGCGAAATTAAAAATTTCGACCCCAATAGTCTCATTGATAGAAAAATTGCCCGCACCATGGATAAATGCGGTCAATATGCTTTTGTTACTGCTATGGAGGCAATTAATGACAGCGGTTTGGAATTGGAAAAGATTAACAAACAGCGTGTTGGGGTAATATTGGGAACAGCCATCGGCGGAATCTCTACCATTATTGAAGCATTTGAAACGCTACATACTAATAATGGCATTCCGAGATTTAGTCCTTTTATGCTTACCCGCGCCTTAGCGGATATGATTGCCGGTAATATTGCACTGTATTATGGTTTTTCGGGCACTAATTGCGTAACTACCTCAGCCTGCGCTTCTTCTGCAAATGCCTTGGTAGATGCCTATCATGCCATTCAGTTAGGAAAAGTAGATGTTGTGATTTCGGGCGGGGCAGAAGCCGGTATTAGCCAGTTAGGGGTCGGCGGATTTAATGCCATGAATGCACTTTCTACACTTAACGACGAGTATAAAACAGCCTCCCGCCCGTTTGATCATACCCGAGACGGGTTTGTGATGGGAGAAGGCTCCTGCACTTTAGTGGTTGAAGACTATGAACATGCAAAAGCCCGCGGAGCAAAAATTTATGCAGAACTTTCCGGAGTTGGTTTGGCTACAGATACATACCATGTAACTGCACCCCACCCGCAAGGAGAAGCCGCCCAATTGGCGATGAAAATGGCTATCGAAGATGCAAAATTGGAACTTAAAGATATTGGACATATCAATACACATGGAACTTCAACGCCGCTCGGCGATATTTCAGAGTGTTTGGCAATCGAGAATCTTTTCGGTGAGTATGCTTACAACATTGCTATCAACGCCGTAAAATCCATGACGGGACACATGCTGGGAGCAGCCGGCGCAGCAGAAGCCATTGCTACCATCCTTGCACTTCGTACCGGAAAAATTCCGCCTACGATTAACTTGAAAAATTTAGACCCGGCAATCCCAAAGTTTAATTTTGTTCCAAACCAAGCCATAGAACATAATTTCTATGCAGCTATTTCAAATTCCTTCGGTTTTGGAGGGCATAATGCTTCGCTTGTTTTTTCGAAATTTGATTAACCAAATTCAGATTTGAATATTTTTATCAAAAAGAAAACCCCTGAAAAAGAAATTGAAAAATTTCTTCGTAATGTATTGGGTATCAAGCCCCGAAGTATGGATATTTACAAAATGGCTTTTATCCATAGTTCCGCTTCCTCAAAAAATGCAATGGGAAACTCGCTGAATAATGAACGATTGGAGTATCTGGGAGATGCCGTGTTAAATACTGTAGTTGCAGATTTTTTGTTTAAAAAGTTTCCTTTTCATCCCGAAGGTCATCTCACGGAAATGCGCTCCAAAATTGTATGTCGAGATCAATTGAACAAATTATCCCATAAAATGGGGCTTCCGCAATTTGTTGTTATTGAACCTAAATGCCATCCCAAATCAATTCACGGAAATGTTTTCGAAGCCCTTATGGGCGCATTGTATTTAGATAAAGGTTATGAAAAAACCAAAAAAATTCTTATTAATAAACTACTGCTTACCTTTATAGATTTGGATTCCGTATTAAAAGAGGAACACAATTTTAAAAGCAAATTGCTCAACTGGGCGCAGAAAAAAAGTTGCAAAATTAGATTTGAAAATAGCACTTCCGGCATTGCTAAAGGAAAAAAAATGTTTACTTCGCGATGTTATTTGAATAACGAATTTATTGCTGAGGCTGAAGACTTTACAATAAAAAAAGCAGATCAAGCTGCCGCAGAAAAAGCATTTTTACAACTACATAAAACGAAAGAAAATGGGCAAAAAGAATAAAAAACACTCCTTATCAATACAAGATTTTTTCGGCACTTTCACTATGTACCGAATTTTTTCCATGAAATCGGATTTCTCTGTATTTAATGTTGCCAACAAACTAAGTCAGGCATTGGACGTTACATTTACCGTATTGCCAGATTTTGATTATGTTTCGGATAAACTTTCTGCAAAATTTACCATTTTTTATGCAGAATACTGTCGGAAAGAATCCATTCACTGTTTTCTTTTAGAAAATAAAACAAAAACAAACCAACAGGAACTTTTTGGAGCAAAAACAGAAAAGAAACCCCATCTCATTAACTACTCTTTGTTTGAAGAATCTTTATATCTGTTTAATAATAACGGACTTCGCTGCTTTGAAATAAAATTTTCAGATCTTGATTATTTGTTATTGGTTTTTACCAAAAAGGACGTAGAAAATGACAGGTTTTCGCAGTTTTCTTCACTGATTAGTTCTTTTAAGGCAAATGATATTTCTTATATTTTGGAAAAAGAACAAACTTCGGCAGAGGCTAAAACCGCTTCTTTTTTAAAAGATTTTTTATGTAAATATGAGGTGAATGCAAATCAATTTTCAGAAAGAAAAAAATTAGAGATATTGTCTCCCGTAAAACAAATTCCCCCCCAAAACTTACTCTATCGCATTACCATACCTTTGGAAAACAAATCTCTTAAAAGCAATTCACAGATTTCAGAGGAGTATTTGGCGTTGTTAATGGAGGATTAGTGGTTCTTACTGTAGGGTCATCCTAATTAAAATGTATCTTCGCAGCCTAATTCAAAATCATTATGAAAAACAGAACATTTTTTTTATTCATTATTAGTTTATTTATTATGAACCAATCGTTTACTAAAACTATTGAAACCGATTCATTTCAAACAAAGAGCGGAGAAACCGTAACTATTCACTTCATTCAACATGCCAGCCTCTATTTTATTTATGAAGGGCTTACTATTTATGCTGACCCTGTGAACTATCCGGAGGTGGATTACAAAAAGTTGCCTAAAGCGGATGTAATTCTCATTACACACGACCACTATGACCACTTGGATAAAGATGCCATTGCTGATATTTCAACGCCAAATACCTTAATTTTTTGCAATAGAGTTGTGAATGAGGCGATAAAAACAGGTATGGTACTGAAACACGGCGAACTCACTTTCTGTCAAAATATTATGATTGAAGCAGTTCCGGCGTATAATACCACTGAGGGCAGAAGTATCTACCACCCCAAAGGACGCGACAACGGCTACGTGATAACGTTGGGCAATTCTTGTATCTACATACCCGGCGACTGTGAAGATATGCCCGAAATGGCTAAATTAAAAGATATTGATGTGGCTTTTCTTCCTATCAATCAACCATATACCATGACGGTAGCCCAAGCCATAAATGCTGCAAAAATCATAAAACCCAAAATTCTTTATCCCATCCACTACTCCGATACGGACTTAAGCGGTTTATCGGTTTTGAAAGGGTTAGGAATTGAGGTGAAGATTTTTGAGATGTAATTCATGATAATCCCTTTTAAACGCCATATTCTCAGTAATGGGTTGCGCTTGATTGTGCATGAAGATAAAAGTACGCCGTTGGCTTCCTGTTTTATTTGTTATTTTGTGGGTTCTCGGGATGAAAATCCAAACCAAACCGGATTGGCGCATTTGCTTGAACATTATATGTTTTGCGGTTCAAAAAATATACCCGACTACGATATCCCTATTGATAAAATCGGTGGGCAAAACAACGCTTACACTACAGACGATGTAACTTGTTACTATGTAACCCTACCTGCCAATAACATAGAAACCATTCTTTGGTTGGAATCGGATAGAATGTTGGAATTGGCTTTTAAGAAAAAAGAGTTGGAAGTGGAAAAAAACGTGGTAATTGAAGAGTTTAAAGAGCATTTTTTGAACAAACCTTACGGCGATATGTGGATGCTTTTTAATGAAGCTGTTTTTAAAAAACATTCGTACCGGTGGTTAACCATAGGAAAAGAGATTTCTCATATTGAAACAGTTACGGTTGATACCCTCAAAGCATTTTATCACAATTATTATACGCCGGAAAACGCGGTAATGGCTATTGCAGGAAATGTGAATTTTGAAGAAATGGTGCGTTTGACGGAAAAATGGTTCGGCGATATTCCAAAACGAGGTCATATTGAGAGGAATATACCTCAAGAGCCGATTCAGATGAAACCGGAGAAGATAGAAATAACGCGACAAGTACCTTACGATATGTTGCTGAAAGGCTGGAAAATGTGCGGACGTTTGGCACCGGAGTTCTATGCTTTTGATCTGATTTCAGATATGTTAGGAACAGGAAAATCCTCTTTTTTGTATCAGGAATTAGTAGAGAAAAAACATTTTTTTACTGATATTTCAGCGTCAATTACAGCCACTTATGACCCCGGTATTTTTATGATTTCCGGTCGTCCTGCGGAGGGGGTGTCTTTGCAAAAGGCAAATGATGAATTAGAAAAATACCTCTATTCTTTCTTAAAAAATACCAAAGTTGAACACGCCTTGCAAAAAGTGAAAAACAGTGTTGAATCCATTTTATTGAGAAATGCCATTAAAATTGAAGACCGCGCCACCACTTTGGCGCTTTCGGAAACTTTTCACAGTGTGGAAAGATTTCAGAATGATACGGAGCGTTATTTTGAGGTAAAAGAAGAACAATTTGCAGATTTGTTTGATAATGTTATCATTAAAGATAGAGAGACGACATTATTTTATAAGCACGCAGAATGAGTTCTACCTGTATAACTAATCTTATGGCTCAAATAATGTAGCTTTTTCTTTCTCAATTGTTAAACAATACGTTGCTCCCATTTTTATTGCCACATTAATATCGCCGTGTCCGGCAGGAAAATTAAAAGCGATGGGAAAGTTGTATTCTTCACAGTGCTCCCGTATAATCTGCTCAAAACCACTGCCAAAAGCCATTTCATTATCTCTCATTTTAGTAAAACTGCCCACCAATAAACCTGCCAAAGGAGCAAGTTTGCCGGCACGTTTCAGCTGCAACATCATTCTGTCAATATGATACAAATACTCATCAACCTCCTCAATGAAAAGAATTTTTTTTGTGGTATCCATTTCTGAAATAGAGCCGGATAGTGCATAAAGCATTGATAAATTTCCGCCCACAAGAGGCGCAGTGCAACTCCCTAATCTGTTCAATTCATGTGGTTTACAAGCATAAACGGGGTGCAGCCCGATTAAATTTTGAAAAAGCGATTCAAAATTAATTTCGCTTTTGGTGTTCAGCGAAAATGGCATGGTGGAATGCATGGTGGCAATATCACAAACTTTATTGATATGCGAATGTAAAACAGTGATGTCGCTAAAGCCGCAAATCCATTTCGGTTCTATTTTAAAACCTAAAAAATCCAATTGGTCAACAATTCGTAAAGTTCCATAACCGCCGCGTGCACAAAAAATGGCTTGTATATGACTGCTATCCAACATATTCTGCAAATCTCCCCTCCTTTCGGAATCCGTACCTGCATATTGAAAATGCTCTGCAAACAAGTGCTTCCCCATTTCAACCCGAAACCCTTTTTCTTCCCACCAACGGATGGCAAGTTCCATTTCAGTCCGGTTTATTTTTCGTGCCGGAGCCACAAAACCGATAGTATCACCTGCGTTTAAATAGGGAGGATAAATCATAAAATAATGTTTGTTTCTTGTAAAAAATCTTTGGTAAAATCTATAAGCAACTCTTTTTCATTGCTTTGTAAAACACGGTTTAATACCGGAATTTGTTTTTCATTCTTAAAATAGCCCCCTGAAATGTGGCTTACTTTTTCATTTAATGCTAAATAAATAGCAGTTTGAGCGCCTTGTTTGGGAGATTTCATAAAAGGACGTGCAAAAACATCACAAATTTTGTCGAAACAACGATTATTCATCGCAATAATTTTTGTGCCCACAATTCCGGGGTCGCTGCAATTCACGGTAATATTTCGTTCTTTTAATTGTTCTGCCAAAGCAAGAGAGAAGTAGAGAATCGCCAATTTTGAGTTGGAATAGTTTCTTACTTGTTGCATCAGGGAGTTTCTTCCACACGCAAACATTTGCGGCGTAATTTTTCCATACCGGTAGGTTAGCGACACCACATTCACAATTCTTGCGCCTTCATTCAGAAAAGGTAACAGTTTGTTTGTCAAGATGAAATGACCAACATAATTCACCATTGTGGTATAATCCCATTTGCCGTCCAAATCTTTCTTTTTCGGATGCAACACGCCTGCATTGTTAATTAAGAGGTCAATTTTCGGATAATTTTTTGTAATTTTTTCCACAAAACTAATGACAGATTCGGGTTTAGCCAAATCTATAGGAAACATCACCACTTTTCCTTTTGTTTCTTTTTGAATACTTAAGAATTTCTGTTCGGCTTTTTGGCTTGGGAAGCATGCCATAATGGTGGTATAGCCGGCTTTTACCAAGGCTTTTGTGATTTCACTTCCCATTCCGCCATTCGCGCCGGTGATGATTGCTGTTTTGTTCATTTTCTTCAATTAAGGTGCAAAGAAACATAATTTAATTACATTTCAAAATATCATAATCACTATTTTTGAAAACCTTTTTTAATAACTCATCTTGAGTAACCATACTTTTTTTATCGCATATACTGATGTTACCTGCAATGGCGGGACAGCGGTACATACTCGAAGCGAAAAAAAAATTACGAAGATGAAAAAAATTGTTTTTCATAAAAAAATGTATTTTTGCAAAAATTTAGTTTCAAACTAAATGATTGAAAAAAACAGGGCAAAATAGTTTCTATAACATATAATTTCAAATAAAACATTTATAAATTTTTAAAACCACTAATTTATGAAACAACTAAACACATTATTAGTAACACTTCCCTCTCCTGCAGAAATGGGTCAGGGGAGAGGTCTTTCACCCTTTCGCGCCTTCGCGCTTTCAACCCCTTTAGGGGATTTAGGGGTAAATAAGGTTCTGACGATTTTTGTGCTCCTTTTTGTTTTAAGCGCCAAAATTTTCGCGCAGTGGCCCGGGTCAAGTGCAGGACAAATAACCTACACCGCCAACGCAACCATTTCCCAAAATTTTACGCTTACGCAAAATACTACCGTTACGGTTAATTCAGGCGTAACGGTTACTGTAAACGGCGTAATTGGCGGAGCCGCAAACATCACGTTAACGAAAGCAGGCGCAGGAACGCTAACGCTAAACGGCGTAAATTCCTATCAGGGAGTTACCATAATTGACAACGGTACGCTTAAACTGGACGCATCCGGCAAAATTGAAACATCTTCCGAAGTCAGATTTGCCAATAATACCAATACTAAGAAATTTGATATTTCGGCAGGTAATAAAACCGTAAAAGGATTATCCACCCTGAATACCGCCGCTCATACAACAAGCGAAGTTGTTGGCAGTTTTATATTAACTGTTGATAATACTCAAAATTTTACTTTTGCAGGCGTAATAGACTGTCATATGCTTGAGAAGAACGGTTCGGGTACGCTCACTTTAAACGGAGTAAATACTTATGGAGGTGCAACGCGTATTGAAAACGGCACGCTTGCGCTGGGCGCATCAGGCTCAATTGCCAATACTTTATACATCCATTTTGTCGATAACGCCAACACAAAGAAATTGGATATTTCAGCAGGAGATAAAACAGTAAAAGCAATATATACCACGAATCCCGCCGCTCATACAACAAGCGAAATTGTACTCGGCTCTCGTACATTAACTGTAAATACTATTACTTACGATGTAACTTTTGCAGGTGTTATATCCGGTAGCGGCGGTATTACTAAAACAGGCGCGAAACCGCTTACGCTAAACGGCGTAAATACCTATCAGGGAGTTACCATAATTGAAAACGGCACGCTTGTGCTGGACGCATCAGGCAAAATTGCCAATTCTTCCGAAGTAAGATTTGCCAATAACAGTAACATAAAGAAATTTGATGTTTCGGCAGAAGATAAAACAGTAAAAGGATTATCTACACTGAATACCGCCGCTCATACAACCAGCGAAGTTGTAGTCGGCTTTCGTACATTAACTGTAGATAATACTCAAAATTTTACTTTTGCAGGCGTAATTTCGGGTGGTAGTTCGGCATGGGTTTGGAAGAGCGGTTCGGGTACGCTCACTTTAAATGGAGTAAATTCGTATGAAGGTTTAACGCGTATTTACGGCGGTACGCTTGCGTTGGGCTCATCAGGCACAATTGCAGAATCTTCCGAAGTCCAATTTGCCGATAACAGTAACATAAAGAAATTTGATATTTCGGCAGGTAATAAAACCGTAAAAGGATTATCCACCGTGAATACCTCCGCTCATACAACAAGCGAAGTTGTACTCGGCTCTATGTCATTAACTGTAGATAATACTAAAAATTTTACTTTTGCAGGCGTAATTTCGGGTAATAGTTCGGCAAATTTTTATAAGAGCGGTTCGGGTACGCTCACTTTAAACGGAGTAAATTCGTATGGAGGTTTAACGTGGATTGGAAACGGCACGCTTACGCTGGGCTTATCAGGCACAATTGCCAACTCTTCCGAAGTAAGATTTGCCAATAACAGTAACATAAAGAAATTTGATGTTTCGGCATGGATGAAAACAGTAAAAGGATTATCCACCCCCTTTAATACCTCCGCTATTACAACAAGCGAAGTTGTCGTAGGCAATAGCTCATTAACTGTAGATAATACTCAAAATTTTACTTTTGCAGGCGTAATTTCGGGTAATAGTTTGGCAAATTTTTATAAGAGCGGTTCGGGTACGCTCACTTTAAGCGGAGTAAACAGTTATGGAGGTTTAACGCTTATTGAAAACGGTACGCTTACGCTGGGCGCAACAGGCACAATTGCCAACTCTTCCGAAGTCAGGTTTTACGATAACGCCAATATAAAGAAATTTGATATTTCGGCAGGAAATAAAACCGTAAAAGGATTATCCACCCTTAATACCGCTGCTCATACAACAAGCGAAATAGCGCTTGGCGCCGGTACATTAACTGTTGAAAACAGCCCAAACTTTACTTTTGCAGGCGTAATATCCGGTACCGGCGGTATTACTAAAACAGACGCAGGAACGCTTACGCTAAACGGCGCAAATACTTATCAGGGAGTTACCGAAATTCAAAACGGAACTCTTTCGCTGGGAACATACGGCACAATTGCCAATTCTTCTGAAGTAAGATTTGTAGATAACGCCAATATAAAGAAATTTGATATTTCGGCAGCAAGTAGTATAACCGTAAAAGGATTATCTACCGTGAATACCGCCGCTCATACAACAAGCGAAGTTGTAGTCGGCGCCAGTACATTATATGTAGATAATATTCCAAATTTTACTTTTGCAGGCGTAATTTCGGGTGGTACTTCGGCATGGGTTTGGAAGAGCGGTTCGGGTACGCTCACTTTAAACGGAGTAAATACGTATGGAGGTTTAACGCGTATTGACAACGGAACGCTTACGCTGGGCGCATCAGGCACCATTGCCAATTCTTCCAATGTCAGATTTTCCGATAACGCTAATACAAAGAAATTTGATATTTCGGCAGGAGATAAAACAGTAAAAGGATTACACACTCTGAATACCGCCGCTCATACAACAAGCGAAGTTGTAGTCGGCTCTCGTACATTAACTGTAGATAATACTCAAAATTTTACTTTTGCAGGCATAATATCCGGTACCGGCGGTATTACTAAAACAGGCGCGGAAACGCTAATTTTAAACGGAGTAAATACTTATGAAGGAATCACCCTAATTAGTAACGGAACGCTTACGCTGGATGCATCAGGCTCAATTGCCAATTCTTCCGAAGTCAAATTTGCCAATAACAGCAACATAAAGAAATTTGATGTTTCAGCAGGTAATAAAACCATAAAAGGATTATCTACCGAGAATACCTCCGCTCATACTACAAGCGAAGTTGCAGTCGGCTCTCGTACATTAACTGTAGATAATACTCAAAATTTTACTTTTGCAGGCGTAATTTCTAGTTCGGCATATTTTTATAAGAGCGGTTCGGGTACGCTTACTTTAAACGGAGTAAATTCGTATACCGGAGTTACCCTAATCAGTAACGGCACGCTTTCTTTGGGCGCATCAGGCACAATTGCAGAATCTTCCGAAGTCAGATTTGTCAATAACAGCAACACAAAGAAATTTGATATTTCGACAGGAGATAAAACAGTAAAAGGATTATCTACCGTGAATACCTCCGCTCATACAACAAGCGAAGTTGTGCTTGGCAACCGTACATTGACCATAGATTTAACCTTTAATTTCATTTATGCAGGCATATTTTCAGGTTTGGGCGGCAACGTTATAATAACAGGGACAGGCAGCGCTTTTACGATGAATGGTACTAATAATTTGGCAACGGGAACTTTTACGGCTCAAGAAGGAACAGTAAATATAGGCGGCAACTGGAACGGAAACTTCTTAAAAGGGTCAGCCTCAACGCTTACCGTTAACGGAAATGTTATTATTAACGGCACATTAACGATGCAGGGCGGAGTTACCAATATGAACCTGAGCGGCGCCGCGCCATCAAGGCTCTCGGCTACAGGAGCGGCATCGGCAACGGGAACAAACACCCTGAATATTACCTCTGTCGGCGGTGCAAACAGTTATCTGATTGTTAACGCTGTTTCGGGCGTTGAACCTTATGCAAATTTTACCCTGACAGGTTCGGGTGGAACACTGTCGGCAACCGACATGCAGTTAACATTTACCAAATCAACCGAATTTGTACCCGTAACAGATATAATTGATTTGCCAACCGCAGCAACGGTTAGCGAGCCTTTGGAACTAACCGGCACAGTAGTACCCGGCAACGCAACAAATCAAACAATAATTTGGAGCGTGTATTATGAAGGCGCAACCGGCGCAACAATTACCGATGGCAATATCCTGCACACAACCAACCCCGGATTATTGCAAGTTAAAGCCATAATCGAAAACGGATTTGCAATTGGCGAACCTTTTGAGAAAATTTTTGAGATAACCGTAATTCCTTCCAGCATTGATGAATTACGAATTACGAATTACGAATTACGGGTTTATCCGAATCCAACGAGTGGTAAAATTTGGATAAGCCTCCCCAACCCCTCCGAAGGAGGGGCTTTTGAAGCACAAATAATTAAGGGTGTGCAGATTTATGATGTAACTGGTCGTCAAGCCCCCCTTAGTCCCCCCGAAGGGGGGAAATCTCCCCTCTCCTTCGGAGTGGGGTCGGGGGAGAGGCTTCTGGATTTGTCGCAATTGCCGAAAGGAACCTATTTTATAAAAATAATTACAGACAAAGGCGAATTGACAAAGATAATAATCAAAGAGTAAATTTTGTAAAACCATGTCTATGAATACGATACGAAAACTGCCTATTGGCATACAGGATTTTGAAAAACTGCGTAAAGGAAATTGTCTTTATGTAGATAAAACTCAATATGTTTATCAATTAGCGCAAACCGACAGCCCTTATTTTCTCGGTCGTCCGCGTCGCTTTGGCAAGAGTTTGTTTCTATCCACGCTTAAAGCCTATTTTGAAGGCAAAAAAGATCTTTTTGAAGGGCTGAAAATTACAGAACTTGAAAAAGAATGGAAACAATATCCTGTTTTTTATTTGGACTTTAATCGCGAAAGTTACATTGATTTAGAC
>Ga0209628_10001430_pt1 | contig 15464 bp, 12 predicted proteins | sample TergutCu122P4_FD_187285 | JGI IMG/M metagenome (GOLD analysis project Ga0209628, IMG submission 187285) | Cubitermes ugandensis P4 segment gut microbial communities from Kakamega Forest, Kenya - Cu122 P4 (SPAdes) (version 2) | ecosystem: Host-associated > Arthropoda: Insects > Digestive system...
CTTTTGGAAATGTTAAAACAATTATAATCAAACAGATACAAGATAAATACCTATTGTTATTGTCTGTTAGTTAAAACGTTACAATGATGTGCGAAACATTTAAAATCTAAATAACCACCAATTATGGGAAAAAATAAGTTACGAAAATTTGAGGATATTGCCGGTTTTACTAATGTGTTTCAATATCCTTTTGCTGTTCTGCAATCCAAAGGCGGATGTCCGCTAAAAGGGAGTTGGAATCAGGATGTTTTTAAAAACAATCATCCGATAGTCATCGAACTCGGATGCGGGCGCGGCGAATATACGGTCGGATTAGGACGTCTTTTCCCTGATAAAAATTTCATTGGCATCGACATCAAGGGCGCACGAATATGGGCGGGTGCAAAAGAAGCGCTTGAAGAAGGTTTGGCAAATATTGCTTTCCTGAGGGCTAACATCGAATCAATTCCTCATTTTTTTTCTCCGAGCGAAGTGTCGGAGATATGGCTCACGTTCCCTGATCCGCAAATGAAAAAGGTCAATAAACGCCTGACAAGTACTCGTTTTATGCGCCTTTACGCTGACATACTTACCGCTGACGGCCTTGTCCACCTCAAAACCGATAGCACTTTCCTGTTTACTTATACGCATGAAATGATAAAAGCCAACCGATTACCTTTAGAAGTAATAACGGATGACCTTTATCATTCCGGATTAGCCAACGAAATCCTGTCAATCCAAACCGCCTACGAACAACAATGGCTAAAACGGGGCTTATCTATCAAATATATCCGTTTTATCAACGAGCCGCGAGCTATCCTTATTGAGCCGGATATAGAAATCGAACCTGACACTTACCGAAGTAAACGCAGATAATCAACCCAACTCCCCCTTTGAACTTTCCTATGAAAATAAATCAACGTTCCTTAGTGTTAATAGTCAGACAATGTGTCTGTTTCGCTTGCGGAACAAATGTGTCTCTTTACGAAGGGAAGAAATGGGGGCAGGGTGATGTAAAAGGGTGCAGTGCTATTTCTTCACTTTTACCGGCTCAAGGAGAGCGGCTTTCTTGGCTATGCGACGTTTTTGTATTTCGTAAGCGACCGGCGTAGCGATGAACAGGGTGGTATAAGTACCGACAATGACGCCGAGCATGATAGCAAATGTAAAGCTACGGATGGTAGCACCGCCCAGCATAAAGATACATAATACAACAACCAACGTGGAGAGGGTCGTATTAAAGGTTCGCGATAAAGTGGAATTTAAGGCGTCATTGATGACCTGGTAACGGTCGCGCTTGGGATACATTTTGATAGTCTCCCGTATACGGTCGAAAATAACGACAGTATCGTTCAAAGAGTACCCAATAACCGTCAGGATAGCCGCAATAAACGTCTGGTCGACTTCCATTGAGAACGGCAAAATTTTCCATAATAAAGTATAAAATGCAATAATACACAAGGCGTTAGCAAAAACGGCTAAAAAGACGCCAATAGAAAATCCAACGTCGCGGAAACGGCCTAATATATACAATGCCATACAGAACATGGCAATGAAAACCGCAATAACCGAACTGTTTTTAATATCATCGGCCATGCTGGGGCCTACTTTCTGTGAGCTTTTTATATTATTCTCGGCAAACTGTTGCATCGTTGTACCGGTAGGCAGATAGCTCTTCAACCCTTCAAACAGCTTTGCGTTGATTTCTTCGTCAACCATCGGACTGTTATCGGTTATCTTATAGTTGGTTGATACACGAACCTGGTTGGATGTCCCGATAGTTATTACGCTAACAGCTCCATCTAACTGGTCTTCCAGCGAGTTACGTACTTCATCGGTGCGAACATCGCGGTCAAAACGTATGATATAATTACGTCCGCCTGTGAAATCAATACCGGTATTCAATCCGATGGTCATCATCGAAATTGAACCGAGTATGATAAATATCAACGGTATAAGATAACCTACTTTACGTCTGCCGAGGAAGTTGAAGTTCGGACTAACTAAAAGGTTCTTTGAAATTCTCGTCGTAAAGGTCAGATTGGGAATTTTATTCTTTGCTATCAACCATTCATAAACTATACGGGTGAGGAACACTGCTGTGAGGAAGGAGGCTGAGATACCTATTAATAAGGTCCACGCGAATCCTTTAATAGGTCCTGTTCCAAAAATAAATAAGATTACACCCACAATTAAGGTGGTAAGGTTTGCGTCAAAAATGGCAGTGAAAGCATGCTTATATCCGTCGGAAAGCGCCCTTGCTAATTGTTTTCCTGCACGCAGCTCTTCCTTAGTACGTTCGTAAATAAGCACGTTGGCATCGATTGCCATCGCTAAGGTAAGCACGATACCGGCGATACCCGGCAGTGTCAGCACCGCTTTGAATGAAGCTAAGATCCCTAATGTAAAGAAGATATTCAGAATCATAGCTCCGTTGACTATCATACCTGGAAGTAATCCGTACACAAGACACATATAGAGCATCAGTACGATCAACGCTACTATAAAGGAAATAAGGCCGGCGTTTATGGCTTCCTGTCCAAGCGATGGCCCGATAATATCTTCTTGTGCGATGATAACCGAAGCGGCCATCTTACCGGATTTCAACACGTTAGCCAAGTCTTTGGCCTCTTCAACCGAAAAGTCGCCTGTTATCTGCGAGCGTCCGCCTGTAATTTCCGCCTGCACAGTAGGAGCCGAATAGACCAGGTCGTCTAACACAATTGCCACACATTGGCCGATATTATCTTTGGTTAGTCTTGCCCAGGCTTTCGCTCCCTCTGCATTCATCACCATGGTTACTTCCTGCTTGCCGCTACTTCGTCCTATCTGGTTTTGAGCAAAATCAGCATTCGCATCGACAACTACGTTACCGCCTAAAGCCGGAGAGCCATCTCTGTTTGAAACACGTAATGCGTATAAATCAAACCATTGGTCGTCACCCTTATGCGGTTTGACAGACCATCTGAAAATTACATTCGACGGCAAAATATCCTTTACTTGTCTCAAATTCAGTAAACTGTCAATTTTAGCCATGTTATGTTTTCTTGCCATTCCGACTATGGGACCCGATGCCGGCTGCCCATTGCTGTAGATTTGCGGGTTAAGCATCGAAAACAACGGATGTTTTTTGGCTAATTCAGCATCCGACTGGGAAGTAGCCTGCTGTTCCGTTCTGAGTTGTCCTAACAGCGTATCGGCTTCGGCTTCTAATGCTGACGTAGTAGTAGCTCCTTGAACTGCTTTTGCACCGTCGCCTGTAGTTTGAGCATTTGTGGTGGTGGTTGTATTTTCAACAAAGGATTTTTCTTCCTGTATTCGTGCTAATAAGGCATCTACTTCATTCAATGCGCTATACAACTGTGGGAAATCATATGTTTCCCAAAACTCAAGGTTAGCGCTTCCCTGAAGCAGTTTGCGGACACGTTCAGGCTCTTTTACGCCCGGCAATTCTATTAAGATACGACCGTCGGTCTCGAGCCGTTGTATGTTAGGCGATACTACACCAAACCTGTCTATACGGGTACGCAGTACGTTGAACGAATTGTCCATGGTGCTTTTCAACTGCTCCTTTAATACGGATATCACCTGGTCATCCGAACTTTGAAAGGTAATCCTGTCTTTTAGCTCGAAAGTCCCAAAAAATGGCGATAACCGCATGTTCGGATCTATCCGTCGAAATTCCTCAACGAAAAGGTCAATAAAGCCACGTTGACTTGTCGATGACTGACGCGCATAAGCCGCATCAAGCGCCCGATTAAAATTCTCATCTTTATTATTCCCTGAAAGCGTACGGATGACATCTGCTACATTCAGTTCAAGAATGACGTTCATACCGCCTTTCAAGTCAAGGCCTAATGTTATCTCATTCTCTCTACATTCTTTTAATGTATAACCTAACCATACTTTTTTACTGGCAAGCGAATCCAGGAAAAAACTCTCTCGCGATGAATCACCATTGGCATAGATAGCCGCTTCTTTGTTATATTTACTTGTCACAAACGAAAATGACAAATAAAAGCAACAAATTAACGTGAGCATAATGGCGAATACCCTTACAAATCCTTTGTTTTGCATTGATTTTTACGTATTTAAATTTTATTATTTCAAGAAACAGCATTTTTTAAAGGCGCAAAGATAGGAATAATTATTGAAACTCAAAAATTTCAGCAGTCGGAACAGCTATTCAGCAAAGAGAAACAGAGACACAGAGTAGCACAGAGACAAAGGGGATAGGGTGTAAAAAAAATAGACGGATGACTATCCGCCTCTATAAAAAAAGAAAGGTTGTCTCACGACAACCACAATCTTCATTGTTAACCTTAAATCTAATACCATGAAAAACACGGTGCAAAAGTACTGCCTTTTGAAATACCCACCAAATATTTTTGCAAGAAAATTTTCACTTTTACGTTTATTTAACTTTTTGGTGCTTTTCTATAACATTCCTTTACATTTTTCGCCATATTTTATACATATTTTAACTCCTTCCGTCGGCCCCCCACATCAATTTTTCTCTCAAAGTCTGATAAAAATTTTGGGTATATCGCTTTATCAATCGCGTTTTGAAGTCGGCTTTTTCGATTTTCAGGACGATCCCGACCGGCATAACTTCTGCGCGTCCGTCTAACGACACAAAGAAAGAATTAGAGCGACTTTCGATTTTAAGGGTAATCGTATAGTCGTCCGGAATGACGATGGGTCGAACGTTCAACGAATGTGGCGCCACAGGGGAAATAATAAAATTCCGGTTCTGCGGTAACAAGATAGGGCCATTTGCACTCATCGAATAGGCGGTGGAGCCTGTAGGGGTAGCTATTACAAGGCCATCTGCCTTATATGAAGTCAGATATTCATCATTTAAATACGTATGAATCGTAATCATTAACGAAGTATCTCGCTTCGATACGGCTATCTCATTCAAGGCGTAGTTAAATCCACTAAAAGGATGCTCGTCAGAAATGAAATGCAACAACGAGCGCTCTTCTACTTTAAAGTTTCCATAGAACAACTCGTCCAACATCTCATCGATTTGGTCACAGCCGACATCTGCCAGAAACCCCAGCCGACCGATGTTTATTCCTAAAATTGGAATGTTTTGTTTATTAACCTGTAAAACCGTCCGCAAAAATGTTCCGTCGCCGCCTATGCTCAAGGCAACATCCAAATTCATCTCGCTATCGTCGATAGTCCCCATTTTTTGCGGGCAATAGCCGAAGCTGTTTTGCAGAAAACCGAAAAACGATGACTGCACAAAAACTTCCGCTTTCCGCATGTTTAGTTTTTCAAATAAGTCTTTGATAACGTTCAATTGAGCCTCCTTACACTCGTGTCCGAAAACGCCTATTCTCATTCGATTTTTTCTTTTTTTTTATTGTTATTCTATTATTTCAGGAAAAATTCCTACTTTTGCACTTGATTTAGGCCGCAAAGTTAAATGAAAGTGTTCTAATTTCAGCTATTTCGGATGATAAATTTAAGTGTAAACATCAATAAGATTGCAACGTTACGCAACTCGCGTGGAGGTAACATCCCTGATGTCAGGCAAGTAGCACAGGATATCGAATCATACGGAGCGCAGGGTATAACCGTTCACCCGCGACCGGATGGTCGTCATATTCGGTATAGTGATGTGTTTGACATCAAGCCTGTTATCCGGACGGAATTTAATATTGAGGGCTATCCCTCTGCTGCATTTGTCGATTTGGTAATGAAAGTGCGTCCTACGCAGGTCACACTTGTGCCCGATGCACCCGAAGCGCTCACCTCAAACAAAGGGTGGGATGTGAACGCTCACTTTGACAGACTGTCCGAATTAGTCGAATTGTTTCACTCCAAGACAATACGCACTTCTCTGTTTGTCGATACCGACCTGTCAACGATTGAGATAGCAGCCCAGACCGGAACCGACCGCATTGAGCTTTATACAGGGCCTTATGCGCTCTATTATGAAAAAGGAAGAGAAGCGGCCTCCGAGCCTTTCGTCCGGGCTGCTTCACTTGCCAGGCAATTAAAGGTTGGCGTAAATGCCGGCCACGACCTGAACCTACAGAACTTAGCCTGGTTAGCTTCGCAAATCCCCTGGATAGAAGAAGTCTCTATCGGCCATTCCCTAATCTGTGACGCTTTGTATTACGGGCTTGAAAAGACGATTGCGAATTATAAGGGGTGCCTTGCAACTCCCCCTTTGAACTTTCCTGTGAAAATGAATCAATGTGTCTCTTTACGAAGTGAAGAAAATGGGGGCAGGGGGATGTAAAGCCGAAAATAAGTAAATAAAAAACAATAAAATAATTAAAACATGAACATCCTATTATTATTACAACAAACAACAGGCGCTATGCCGGAGCTGACCCAAGCTGTATCATCTACCACCTCGACCGAAGCGCAGATTAACATCATCGACCTGGCGCAAAAAGGCGGATGGATTATGTATGTGCTTTATGCGCTATCTATTGTAGCGATTTTTATCTTCATTCAACGTTTTTTAATCATCAAACGCGCGAACAAAAGCGATGATGGTTTTATGAGCCGCATAAAAGATTATATCTACGACGGCAAAATAGAATCAGCCCTCAACCTGTGCCGCAAAACAAAAAATCCCTCTGCGCGTATGATTGAAAAAGGCATCTCACGCCTTGGACGACCGATGAGCGATGTGCTGGTAGCCATCGAAAATATCGGTAACATCGAAGTAGCTAAGTTGGAAAAAGGATTATCTATCCTGGCTACCATCGCTGCCGGCGCCCCGATGATAGGCTTTTTAGGAACGGTCACCGGTATGGTTCGCGCATTTTTCGCCATGGCAAATGCCGGTACCAATGTGGATATTACCATGCTTTCGGGAGGTATATACGAAGCGCTTGTGACCACGGTCGGCGGACTTATCGTAGGGATTATCGCCATGTTCGGCTACAACTACTTAGTTGCACAAGTCGATAATGTCGTTAATAACCTCGAATCCCGTACAATGGAGTTTATGGATTTATTGAATGAACCGGCAAGTTAATACGAATAATCATGGCGCTCAAACGTAAAACTAAAACCAATCCGAACTTCAGCATGGTGTCGATGGCCGACATCATCTTCTTGTTGCTTATTTTCTTTATGATTACTTCGACCGTTGTCGTACCCAATGCTATCAAAGTGAACTTGCCACAAGCGCAAAGACAGACTGCTGCAAAGCCACTATCACGCGTTACTATCGACAAGAACCTGAATTATTATGTCGCTTACGGTAATCAAAAGGAAAGAAAAGTGACCTTCGACGAGATAGTCCCGTTCTTGAAAGAACGCTTTGAAAAAGAGCCGGATATGTATGTCGCTCTCTATGCCGACGAGACAGTGCCTTACGGTAAGATTGTTGATGTGATACATATAGCCACTGTCAACAATTTTAGCTTGCTATTTATGGCGCGTCCTCCCGACAAATAATTTGACCCGGAAATTAGGAACAACCCGTATTGAGTGTTCAAACGAGTTCCCTGTTTTCTTTGCTTTATTATTAAAACATTATTCGCATGAAACTTGATAAAGACGACATTACCGCATTTATGGCTACCGTTATCATCAATCTGATAGCGTTCTTTTTCCTTTATACAGGCGTTCTGAAAACCATGGGTCCCTCGGCTGATAGTGGCATTCCCGTAAACTTTGGCGAGTTTGTTGTTGCAGGCATTTATCAACCTTCCTCCGGAACGCCTGTCCTTCAGCAGAATCAAAACCCGCCCCAACCACAACCTGCCCAAACACCACCCAGACAAACCCAGCCACAGCAAAGGCAAACGCAGCCACAGCAAAGGCAAACGCAGACACAACAAAGACCGACACAGACACAGCCGCAACAAAGGCAGACACAGCCCCGACAAACAACCACACGACCTGCTACCCAGACAACCAACGAAAGAGTTATCACACAGGACAAGGTAGAAACAGCGCCTGCGCCTGAAAACACAAACAACAATGCTGCAGTCGCCGAAGCAAACGCCCAGCGGGAAAAAGAAGAAGCCGCAGCCCGGCAGCGGGAAGCCGAACAGCAAAAAGAACAGGCAGCAATAGATAACCGTGCAGCAAGCAATTTCGGTACATCAGGCGCCCAAGAGAAGAGTAGTGGCGATGCCTCCTCAGGTATTTCTAACGCAGGCAGTCCTTTTGGCAATACAAGTTCACGCCAGACTGGAGGACCCGTTGGAACAGTCAATCTTGGCGGTCGTACACTCCGTGACGGCTTTTTGCCCGCCCCTGCCGATACAGAATGTGAGACAGGCCGAATAGTTATTAACATTACCGTCGATCCGAATGGAAACGTAATCTCCGCCGAAATAGGACGCGGCACAAACATTAGTAACAGTAATATACGTAACAGCACAGTAAACGCAGCTAAAAACGCTAAGTTCAACCGAGAACCTATCTCAACTAACCAAATCGGAACAATCACTTATAACTATGTATGCAAGTAACAACGGCATCCCTGCCGTTGCCTAAAACAAAAATAAAAAATTATTAATCAGCTAATTCTGTATATTATGAAAGCAATCGTATTTCTTGCAATTGGCTTCGAAGAAATGGAAGCCATCGGCACAATCGACATTTTACGACGCGGCAACATTCACACCGTCACCGTATCCATCACCGGCAATCTTGCTGTAACCGGCGCCCATGCTATTTCGGTTATTGCCGATTCACTTTTTGAAGACATGGATTTTTCAGACTATGACGCACTAATATTGCCGGGTGGCGGTCAGGGTAGCGTTTTGTTAAATCAACACAAAGGCGTAAGGCAAGCTTTAGTCGAAGCATCCACTAAAGGCCAGTTGATAGCCGCTATCTGCGCAGCGCCGCGCGTCTTCGGTAGCTTAGGTCTTCTAAAAGGCAAAAAAGCCGTCTGTTATCCGGGTATCGAACCGGAGCTGACAGGCGCTACTATCCTCCAAGAACCGGTTGTGACCGACCAAAACATCATCACCGGACGCGGCCCCGGCCTCGTTTTCGACTTCGGCTTGGCTATCCTCACCTACCTGAAGGCCAACACCAACGGCGTAGCTACTGACCTTCTATTAGCTTAATGTTGATTAATTTCGCCATAAGGGAACTTCTAAAAACCCTAAACTCTGCGTTACGCTCCATCGACAAAATGCTCATTTACTTCATGTAAACTGCGCTTTTGTCTCAGTCGCAAGCCTTGATTTTTGAGTTTTTAGAAGCTCCCATAAGTGATATAAAAAGGGAGATATGGCGAAGTATACTATTCATCAAATTTATAATTCCCCTATTTTGAACGGGTTAAATGAAGTGTTTGTATCGTAGGTATCAGTCGCTTCGATTTTCTTGATAAAGCGAACGACGCGGATGGTAACGGGCAAAACGATAACCTCATAGACCGACTTGAGTACAGTTTGCGTTCCTACCATGATAAGCAGTATCTCATTAGGAATAAGGCCATAGAAGGCAACAGGGAAAAATATCAACGAATCAGCTCCTTCGCCTGCAAGCGTAGAAACAATGGCCCGCAATGAAAAGTTTTTCCCTCCGGAAGCAATTTTCATCTTGCTCATAATATAAGCGTTTAGGAATGAGCCTACCAAAAATGCACAAAGGCTCGCAACGACGATACGGGGCGACAAGCTAAACACGAAATTAAAACTCTCCCCGCCCTCCCAGAACGGCGCTGCCGGAAGGATTACAGCTATCTGAGCCACCCCGACAACAAAAAAATTCATCGTAAAACCTGCCCAAATAACCAAACGAGCTTTCCTGAACCCCCATACCTCCGAAATGCAATCGTTGATGACGTAAGATAAAGGAAAAAGCAATAAGCCGGCAGTAGTAGTAACCGGGCCAATCTGAAGAACTTTAGTTTCAAAAAAGTTGGAAACTATCAGACATACAATAAAAATTATCCCTAGGAGCATAAAAGGGACAGAAACTGTTTTTTTCATAACTCATATTTAAAACTTCTGCATATCACAAAGGCGTTTATAGTAACCGTTTTGGGCTAACAGCGCTTCGTGTTTGCCCCTTTCGACGATTTCCCCTTCGTGCAGGACGCATATCTCGTCGGCGTTGCATATTGTCGAGAGGCGGTGGGCAATGACGATGGTCGTGCGGTTACGCATCAAGTTTTCGAGCGCTTCCTGTACCAAACGTTCCGATTCGGTATCAAGCGCCGAGGTAGCCTCATCTAAGATAAGGACAGGCGGGTTTTTCAAAATAGCGCGGGCGATGCTGATGCGTTGTCGCTGGCCGCCCGACAGCTTGCCGCCCCTGTCGCCGATGTTCGTGTTGTACCCCTCTTCGGTAGCCATGATAAACTCATGCGCGTTGGCAATGCGGGCGGCTTCTTCAACTGCAGAACGGGTCGCATTTTCTACCCCAAAAGCGATGTTGTTGTAAAACGAATCGTTGAAAAGGATAGCCTCCTGGTTGACATTCCCCATCAACCCCCGCAAATCGCATAAAGAAGCGTCTCGCACATCCGTATCATCTATCCTGATACTACCCTTATCTACGTCGTAAAAACGGGGCAATAAATCCACTATCGTACTTTTCCCTGAACCCGATTGCCCCACCAACGCGATGGTCTTACCCTTTTCGATGAAAAGAGATATCCCTTTCAGTACCCATTCGTTCTGATAGCGAAACCATACATCCTTATATTCGATAGCGCGGTTCAGAGCAATAGGTTTCGGATTGGCTGGCGAATAGATGTTCGATTCGGCCTTTAGTATCTTATCCACCCGTTCGACCGAAGCCAACCCTTTCTGTATGGAATAGGTAGCCTTACTCAGGTCTTTGGCCGGATTGATGATGTTGTAAAAGATAATCAGGTAATAGATAAACGTGGAGGCGTCAATCGGACTGCTGTCGCCGAGGATAAGCGTCCCGCCGTACCACAGTATCACGACAATAGTTGCTGTCCCCAAAAACTCGCTCATCGGATGCGCCAACTGCTGACGGCGGTAAATGCGGTTGCTTGTCCGGCGGAAAGCATCATTGGCTTCTTCAAACCGTTTTCGTATCTTTTTCTCCGCTATAAAGGCTTTGATGATACGCAATCCTCCTAATGTCTCTTCTATCTGGCTCATCAGCAAGCTCCATTGTGCCTGTCCAAGCAGCGACTTGCGTTTCAATGTCTTCCCCACCTTACCCATTACATAGCCCGCTACCGGTAACAGGATAAAAACAAAAATCGTCAGTTGCCAACTGATGACAAACATGGCCGTCAGGTAAATGAGGATCAGGATTGGATTTTTGAAGAGCATATCTAAAGAACTCATGATAGACGTCTCTATCTCGTTCACATCCCCCGACATACGCGCAATGATATCGCCTTTTCGTTCTTCCGAAAAGAAACCAAGCGGCAACTCCGTGATTTTATGGTTTATCTGATTGCGTATATCCCGCACTACACCCGTCCGGATAGGTATCATCGTATAAAAGGCCATATACATAGCCAGTACTTTCAACAGCGTCATAAACACAAGGAATAACCCTAACAGAATCAGCGTAAACGCCCCTCCATGCGTTTCGATGATTTGCGAAATAAAAGCAAAGAAGTTGTTTTTCAGCAGTTCAAAAGCCCCTTTCCACGAATCCCACGAACTGGGATCCCAGGCTTGCCAAGCATACACCGAATTATCCATTTTAAACAGAATATTCAGTATCGGGATGATAAGTGCAAAGGTAAAGAGGTTAAGAAAAGCCGAGAGGATATTAAACCCGATGTTGAGCGCCAAATAATTCTTATATGGCGGCACAAACCGTTTTAATACACGGACAAAATCCTTCATGTATTACGGAGTATATTTAATACACCGTACCGGGTAAGCGTCCGCATTATCGCCGAAATCATCTTTGCTATACAACAGAGCGCCCGTCGTATGAATGCGGTGAGACCCGCCGGGTAAGGTTACATTATTCTGTAAGATAACCGGCGAACTCGTCCAGTAGTAGCATTGTCCTCGTAATGTGGGCGTTCCTCCATCCATGTGTTGTCCGCCTACATTACTTCTAAAAGACCAGCGCCCCATTCTCATACCTTGCGCAGGCCAATAGGACTTCATACTTGAAGAGGAACTTTTGCTAAAGAAATATTCCCAGTTCCACTGTCCATTGGTAAAAAACCACAAATTCGGATTCGTCGGTTTATTTAACGTATCGGCGTCGTGCAGTATCGACAGCTCATCTTTGTTAGGCACTCTATAGCCAGGCGGGCAGGGGTCATTATTGGTTTTGGCATTTTCAATCCATCGGCTTGGGATAGAACTCCCTAAAAGCCAGTCGACAGGAACATTCAAATCGGACGACGATGTATTATTGCATATAAACACCATTGGATTGAGACGGGCATAATCGGCTGTTTGCGTTGATGGAACGCGTTGCCAGGTGACGCCTGTATTACGAATGGTATTATTCGTTGCAATAGCCAGCGAATTAGTTGCTGTTTCATTCGCGTTGCCATCCCCTCCAAAGAACGGGTCTTTGCGTCCCCACTGATATACAAACCCGAAATGATCAATCGGCGAATTGCCCAATTGCGCCGATAGCGCCCCGATATTCCTGTCTAAGAACCTTTTATTATCCTGATGTTCAAGCTCTTTCGGCTCGTCTGTTATCCATATATGCCATGACCAGACTATCGCATTCGATTTTTTCAGGGCAAGCATAACATTTCCTTTTGTATATTTCCCAAAATCAGTTCCAACCCTAAACCGAATATAATTAAAATTACCATTCTCAACCTCTGTGCTATCGTTTTTGATGATTGATAAAGGATCTATCAGTTCGCTAATTGAAAAATTATTCCCTCCTTTTTCTTTCGACGCCCACAGCCAAACTACTGTATCTCCTTTACCGCTGAGTGATTCTCCGTTTATTTTATATAATGGAATCTGACATAATCCGGCTTGCGAGATAATATAACAATTAGAGGCCTTGTCTTTAAGAAAATACGTAAGGACTTGGTCGGAAACTGTATTATCTTTTTTAGCAACAACATGGATATCATAGACCGTGTTAGGTTTGATTTCTGCTATTTGATGTTGCGAAATTATCTTATATCCATCCATTTCGACAATGGCCACTAAGCGGTCATCAGCGTTAATTTTTGTCGGATTAACAATCAGCCAAGCGGAAGGATTCGTTGATGAAGGTGTAATTAAAGGACTATTTGATAATTGTGCTGTAATCGTATTATTATAGTTTGTGGACGAAAACTCCGGCCCTGCATAACCGGGTGATTCCGGAGCTTTTGACAAATCAATGGAATAATTGCCTGCCAATTTATATTCTAATGGAACCTCTAACCGGTCTTTATTGGCAATGTAAACTGTAATTTTTTTTACCGGTCGCAAGATAGACATTTCAGGAGAATAATTAACCCTGAAGCGTAATATTGAAAATACACTTTTTAAATTAATCACTGGAGTGCCTCCCTTCAAAACAAAGGTAGAAGATGGCTCGGAAATCATTAGCATATTACTGTTCAACGAGCTATCCATCAATGAATCAGCAACTGATTGATCCTGTATGTTATTTAATTTGTACGAAAGGGTTGTGCCGCTAACTGATGTTTGATGGGGGTAATACGCATACAATTCTCCTCTCTTTTCCTTCGTTTTGACCGTTATTTCTGCCAATGCCAGCGTATTTCCTGAAGATTTTATCTTTAAATCGTGGTTATAAGGAAGTAAAGCCTCGCCCAATGAATCTCCTTTCAGGAATAATCCAACGTTTAGTTCTGCCTTTAAATCATCCCTCGACCAGATGATGGATGGGATATCTGGTTTCATATCAACGTAAGCGTATGAATGAATTTTCCCCGCGAAATTTGCGGAGCAAGAAACAAAAAACGTTCGCTCTATCTCCTCATCATCCGGATCTGTAGTCTCTTCTTCTTCCTCAGGTTCAATAACAAGTTTTGAAGTGCATCTACTCATTGAAAATGATATTGTTACGAAAAGACATGTTAGTAAAAAAATTTTTTTCATAATTTATCTCATTTAAAGGGAACGAAAAAACTAATGCTCAAAGGAAATGACAAAGACTGTTTTGCCATCATCATAGCTACATTTTTTCAGGTCAACAGGACTAATCATAACGGAAGCATTCGGCTCAGAATTTGAAACAGGTTTATTAAATTTAGGATTCCTCAAAGCGCTTGACATGCCGAAATAAATTTTAATTTCATCACTATTGTTCTTACATGCCAGCCAATTGATTTTACTATTTTGATGTAGTATCACTTCGTCCAATTGGTTGTCGCTGCAATTCAAACTGATAAGGTTTTTAAAATGCTCAATTCCGGTAAGGTCTTTTATATTTCTGCCGGAACAATCTATTTCTTTAACGGCCTTAGCTTCAGCTAAAGAAATTTGCCCGTCCTTGTTCTTATCAAAGTGTTCTAATAAATACGCTTTAAAATTGGGATCGGGTATCACAACTATTTTTTTACTATCACTGCCGGTACAGTTCGACAGCAAAACCATCACCGATAAAACGCTAAAAAGCAAGCTAATTTTCTTCATTTTGGCTATTTTTTTAAAATAAATTTTTGCAAAGGTACGTATTTGTCTATTCCTATCCAAATTTTTAAATATATTTAAAAAAAAGTCACTCCGCTTGAAGTCGATTCAGACGGAGTGAAAAAAACTCTTCAAAAGAGACAAACTAGAAAAAAAAGTTATTCATTATTCATTACACCATTTAATTTTAATTGACGGGCAATAATCCGTCTCTGCAACACTATTAAATACTATCTTTTTACCTTAGGGCAACAAATTGTTCTTTAGATTAATGACTCCTGTACCGAAAAGTCCGCCGTTTTCCGCCTTCTTGATATAGTCCTTGTCTACGACACATCGCACATTAGCGCCTAAGAACTTATCAATAGAACTCCAAGAAGATATGGTCAAAATCGGTAAATGCGTCACAGTAAGGCCGTATCCTACATTTGAAGCGCCTGAATAGGAAGTCCAGTAACGGCTGTTACTTCCCGGAAATTCTAATACTCCCCATGCACTCATATAGCCACTGTAAGGATAATATCCCACTAATGGGCTATAAATACCGTTGGAAATTGAGAAGTTAAATCCGTTTGGTCCGGTATTTATTATCTCACCCGACCACGGCGATAGCGAAGGCAGCGTATTACTTTTCATTAAAGGTACTCTCCATCCTTCAGGGCATGGGTCGTAAGCGGTCTTTTTCCCTTCGGGCGTATGCCATAAATTATCGTTTTCAATGACCAATGGCCAATCTTCTGTCACGGCAGGAACCGAGCGAATAATAAATTGGTCAGGGTAAGTGAGGACATATTGTAATGCTAACTTGTTATTTCGCAAATCGGTGTTTACCGGAACTGTGCTAACGCTTTTTGTAGTAAACGGATGGAGCGTAGCAGATGAGTTATTCTCAAACCATTCCAATGGTGTTGTCGGGAATGGGTCTTTTCGTCCGAACTGATAAAACAGACAGCGTGCCTTCCC
>Ga0209628_10001431_pt1 | contig 15462 bp, 21 predicted proteins | sample TergutCu122P4_FD_187285 | JGI IMG/M metagenome (GOLD analysis project Ga0209628, IMG submission 187285) | Cubitermes ugandensis P4 segment gut microbial communities from Kakamega Forest, Kenya - Cu122 P4 (SPAdes) (version 2) | ecosystem: Host-associated > Arthropoda: Insects > Digestive system...
CTGTCGGCCTTGCGCAAGTTCGCCCTCTGCTTGCTGCGCCAGGACACACAATATCCCAAGCGCAGTCTGCGCAGCCGCCGAAAAACCGCCGAGCGCAGGCCCGATTATCGCGCTTCATTGCTCGGCCTCGTTCCGAGGGGGTAAATGCGATTGCCCTGGTGGAGCAGCGGCAAGGCTTTGACTCGGCAAAACTTTTCCGTATAATGCGCGGTTCTTCGTAGCACCCCTCGTTTCATTTTCGGAGTCCAACCCATGTATGCGGTCATAAAAACCGGCGGCAAGCAGTATCGCGTTACCGCCGGCAACAAACTCAAAGTAGAACAGATACCGGCAGAAGTTGGCGCAGAAATCACGCTCGATCAGGTCCTCATGGTAGGCGAAGGCGAGTCGGTGAAGGTCGGCGCCCCTCTCGTTGCTGGCGCCAGCGTCAAGTGCACCGTGGTTGCCCACGGTCGCCACGACAAGGTCAAGATTTTCAAGATGCGCCGGCGCAAGCATTACCAGAAGCACCAGGGCCATCGCCAGAATTACACCGAATTGCGCATCGACGCGATCGCAGCCTGAGAGAAGGAGCTAACCAATGGCACATAAAAAGGCAGGCGGCAGTTCGCGTAACGGCCGCGACTCACAGGCGCAGCGACTGGGCGTCAAGCGGTACGGCGGCCAGTTCGTGCTGGCCGGCAACATCCTCGTTCGCCAGCGCGGCACCGAATTCCACCCCGGCGAGAACGTCGGCTGCGGCAAGGATCACACCCTGTTCGCACTGAAGGACGGCACCGTCCAGTTCGCCATCAAGGGCGAGAAGAAGCGGCGCACGGTCACGATCGTCCCGGCCGCCGAATAAGTCGGCCTCGCGGAAAAGCAAAAGCCCTATCCGCCGGATAGGGCTTTTTGGTTTGTATAGCGGCCCCAAAAAATCCTCATACTTTGTCGACTTCGCCTTGCCGTACTATGCGTACTGTCTGCGGCTCGTCTTCGCGCCTGAGTATTTTTTGGGGCCGCTATAGCATCGCTACCGGAAAAGAGACATGAAGTTCATCGACGAAGCCAGGATTTACGTCAAGGCCGGCGACGGCGGCAACGGCGCGGCGACCTTCCGGCGCGAGAAATACATTCCGATGGGCGGCCCCAATGGCGGCGACGGCGGGCGCGGCGGCAGCATCCACGCCATCGCCGACCGCAACATCAACACCCTGGTCGATTACCGCTACACCCGCAAGTTCATCGGCCAGCGCGGCGAGAACGGCGGCGGCGCGGATCAGTACGGCGCCGGCGGCGATGACATCGTGCTGCGCATGCCGGTCGGCACGGTCATCTACAACGAGGCCACTGATGAGGTCATGGCCGACCTCGCCGCCGACGGCCAGAAAGTGCTGCTGGCCAAGGGCGGCAAGGGCGGGCTGGGCAACCTGCATTTCAAATCCTCGACCAACCGCGCGCCGCGCCAGAAAACCAACGGCGAGCAGGGCGAGGAATTCGAACTGCGCCTGGAATTGCGCGTGCTCGCCGACGTTGGCCTGCTGGGGCTACCCAATGCCGGCAAAAGCACGCTGATCCGCGCCATTTCGTCGGCACGGCCCAAGGTCGCCGACTACCCCTTTACCACGCTGCACCCCAATCTCGGGGTGGTGCGCGTCGATGACGAAAAGAGTTTCGTCGTCGCCGACGTGCCGGGGCTGATCGAGGGCGCGGCTGACGGCGCGGGGCTGGGCATCCGCTTCCTGAAACACCTGCAACGCACGCGCATCCTGCTGCACCTGGTCGACATCGCGCCGCTCGACCCGGAGGCCGACCCGGTGAAGGATGCCCAGGCCATCGTCGGCGAATTGGAGAAACACGACTCGGCGCTAGCCGACAAACCGCGCTGGCTGGTGGTGAACAAACTCGACCTGATCCCGGCAGAGGACCGCGAAAAAGCCGTCGCCGCCTTCCTCAAGGCTTACAAGAAGACGACCAAATACGCCGGCCCGGTCTTTTCCATTGCTGCCATCAGCGGCGACGGCACGCGGCCGCTGATTTACGCCCTGCATGCGGCGCTGGAGCAGATGGCCCGCCCGGAAGTCGATAACGATGATCCTGAGGAGTTGACGGCATGAAGCAGAGCGCTCTCCCTCGCCCTGTGCATTCATCACCGCCCCTCACCCCGGCCCTCTCCCCACTGGTGTGGGGCGAGGGGGTGATTTTATCCAACGGGGGTAACATCTGAGCGCCATGAACAATCCAGGCATGACCCCAACCCGTCTCGCCAGCGCCAGGCGTCTGGTCGTCAAGGTCGGTTCGGCGCTGGTCACCAATAACGGTGCCGGCCTCGACCTCGCCGCCATCGACGACTGGGCGCGGCAGATTCACGCGCTGCGCCAGCAGGGCCGGGAAGTCGTGCTCGTCTCCTCGGGGGCCATCGCCTGCGGCATGCAGCGCCTGGGCTGGCAGAAACGGCCGCAATCGGTGCATGAACTGCAAGCCGCCGCCGCCGTCGGCCAGATGGGGCTGGTGCAGGTGTACGAAGGCGCTTTCGCCAAATACGGCCTGGCCACCGCGCAGATTCTGCTCACCCACGACGATCTGGCCGACCGCAAGCGCTACCTGAACGCCCGCTCGACGCTGATTACCCTGCTCCAACTCGGCGTCGTGCCGATCATCAACGAAAATGACACGGTTGTGACCGACGAAATCAAATTCGGCGACAACGACACCCTCGGCGCGCTGGTCGCCAACCTGATCGAAGCCGAGGCGCTGATCATCCTGACCGACCAGAAGGGCCTGTACACCGCCGATCCGCGCCAAGACCCGGCGGCGACGCTGATTAGCGAAGCGGTGGCCGGCGACCCCCGCCTCGACGGCATGGCCGGCGGCGCGGGCAGCGGCATCAGCAAGGGCGGCATGATTACCAAGGTCATCGCCGCCCGCCGCGCCGCCAGGAGCGGCGCGCATACCGCCATCGCCAGCGGCCGCGAGCGCGACCCCATCGTTCGTCTGGCCCATGGCGAAGCCGTCGGCACCCTGCTCGTCTCGCAAACGCCGCCCCTGGCGGCGCGCAAGCAATGGCTGGCCGACCACTTGCAACTGGCGGGCCGTTTGCTGCTCGACGAGGGTGCGGTGCGCGCCCTGCAATCCGGCAAAAGCCTGCTGCCGGTCGGCGTCACCGCAGCCGTTGGCGAATTCGAGCGCGGCGCGGCGGTCGCCTGCATCGCCCCGGATGGCCGCGAGGTCGCCCGCGGCCTGTGCAACTACGGCAGCGGCGAAGCCCGCCGTATCGCCGGCAAATCAACCGCCCAGATCGAAGCCATCCTCGGCTACGTGGATGAAGCTGAAATCATCCACCGCGATAATCTGATTCTGCACGACTGACGCAGCCGATTATTCGGCGCGCAAGGCTTCGACCGGATCCAGCCCGGCGGCGCGGCGGGCGGGCAGCACGCCGGCGGCAAGGCCGATGGTCACGGCCACTATCTCGGCCAGCAGCACGAAGCTGAGCGGCGTATGCACCGGCAGGGCAGGGGCCGCGAGGCGGATCAGTTGCGCCAGACCGATGCCGAGCAGCAGACCGAGCAGGCCGCCGAGGGCCGAAAGCGCCACCGCTTCGCCGAGAAACAGCGTCAGCACGGTACGGCGGCGCGCGCCCAAGGCGACCAGCAGGCCGATTTCACTGGTGCGCTCGGCGACGGCAATGGTCATGATGGTGACGATGCCGACGCCGCCGACCAGGAGCGAGATGCCGCCGAGCGCGCCGACGGCCAGGGTCAGCACGTTGAGGATGTTGGACAGGGTTTTCAGCATCTCCTCCTGGGTGACGATGGTGAAATCCTCGCGCCCGTGGCGGGCGATCAGGCGCTCGCGGATGGCTGCCGCGACCTGGGCCGAGGGCGCGCCTTCGGCGGCGGCGATGTTGATTTCGTCCAGCCCTGCGCGGTTGAACAGTTCCAGGGCGCGGGCGGCGGGGATGAACACGGCATCGTCGAGGTCGATGCCGAGAAACTGGCCTTTCGGGGCGAGCACGCCGATGACCCGGAATTGCAGGCCGCCGATGCGCAGGCGCTGGCCGAGCGCGTTGTCGCTGCCGAACAATTCTTCCTTGACCTTCGGCCCCAGCACGACGAAGGCGCGGGCGCTGCCGGCCTCATCGTCGGGCAGGAAGCGGCCGCTTTGCACGGTCGATTTATAGGTGAGGGGCAGTTGGGCGTTGACGCCGGCCACCAGGGTGCGCCGGGTGCGGCCATTGGCCGAGAGTTCGGCATTGCCGCGCACATTGGGCGTCACGGCGATGATATGGGGCAGATGTTCGAGCGCGCGCGCATCGTCCAGCGACAGCGGCCGGGCGGAGGAGGGCAGGCCGGAAGGCGCGCCGCCGGTGCGCGTCTTGCCGGGGGTGACGACGATGACATTGGTGCCGAACTGGGTGAATTCGCCGAGCACGAAGCGGTGGATGCCTTCGCCGATGGAGGTGAGCAGGATCACGGCGGCAATGCCGACGGCAATGCCGAGGAGCGTCAGAAAGCTGCGCAGGCGCTGGGCGGCGATGGCGCGGACGGCAAGATGCAGGGAATCGGCGAAGAGCATGTCAATGCTTCATCAACGCCTGCACCGGATCGAGCCGGGCGGCGCGGCGGGCGGGCATGACGCCGAACAGCAGGCCGGTGGCAAGCGCCGTCGACAATCCCGCGATCACCGCCCAATCCGGCGGATAGGCGGGAAAGACGGGGAAAGCCAGGCGCAGCCCCCAGGCGCCCAGTTGGCCGAGCAGGTAGCCGACGAGGGCACCGACGCTGGAAAGCATCGCCGCCTCGGTCAGAAAAGCCAGGCGGATGGTGCGCGCCGGCGCGCCGAGCGCTTTCAGCAAGCCGATTTCGCCGGTGCGCTGGGTGACGGCGACCAGCATCACGTTCATCACCAGAATGCCGGCCACCGCCAGACTGATCGCGGCGATGCCGGCGACGCCCAGGGTCAGCGCGCCGAGCAGTTTGTCGAAGGTGGCCAGTATCGCGTCCTGCGTAATGACCGTGACATCCTCCTCGCCGTGGTGGCGTTGGCGGATGATCTCGGTGACCTGCTCCTTGGCCAGCGGAATCGCCTCGCGGCTCCGGGCCTCGATCAGGATGCGAAACAGCGTGTGGGTGTTGAACATGGCCTGGGCCAGCGCCACCGGCACGATGACCAGCTCGTCGGTATTCATGCCGAGTCCCTGGCCGACCGGCTGCAACACCCCGATCACGCGCAGCCGGCGGTCGCCGACGCGGATCAGCTTGCCGACCGCCGGCTCGGCGCCGAACAACTCGTCGCGCACCACCGCGCCGATGACCGCGACGGCGCTGCCGCTGTTCCAGTCGTCATCGGGCAGGCCGCGCCCCTGGGCCAGCTCGAAGTTGCGTAGCGGCAGAAATTCGGCAGTCGAACCGGCCACCATGATTTCGCGCAGCCGGCCGCCGTAACTGATCTCCGACGTGCCGACGGCGAGCGGGGCGACGCGGCGGACGGCGCTGGCGCGGCGCAGCGCGGCGGCATCGTCGATGGTCAGATCGCGCGGCGTGGAGGTAATCACATTGGCCGGATTGAAGCCGCCGGTGCCGGTGCGGCCGGGCAGAACGATGACCAGATTGGTGCCGATGGACGAAAACTGGCCAACCACGTAACGACGCGCGCCGTCGCCCAGCGCCGTGAGGACGACCACGGCGGCGACGCCGATCGACATCGCCAACACCGACAAGGCCGTGCGCAGCGGATAACCGAGCGCTGCGTCGCGGGCGAAGCGCAGGGTGTCAGAAAGGCGCATGGGGTGGGGCTGTCTTGGTGGGTACTTGCCTGTGCTGCGGCCCCCCTCCCTGGCCCTCCCCCGCAAGCAGGGGAGGGAATGAGGCTCCTTCCCCCGCTGGCGGGGGAAGGTTGGGATGGGGGCCAGCAACACCCAAAAACGCCAGAATTTGAACAGGCTCCAAACGGGTATTCATGCGCTGGCCGCCGAGTCGTGCCGCAAGCGTCCATCCTCCATCATCACCCGGCGGCGGGCGCGCTCGCCGAGCGCCTGGTCGTGGGTGACGACCACCAGCGTGACGCCCTGGGCGTTCAGCCCTTCCAGGAGATGCACCACCTCCTCGCCGGTATGACGGTCCAGATTGCCGGTCGGCTCGTCGGCCAGAATCAGCGCCGGACGCATGACGGTGGCGCGGGCAATGGCGACGCGCTGGCGCTGGCCGCCGGAAAGCTGATCGGGCCGATGACCGGCGCGGTGATCGAGGCCGAAATCCTTCAACGCCTGGGCAACGCGGGCCTGGCGCTCCTTCGGCGCGATCCCGGCCAGCGTCATCGGCAGCGCGATGTTCTCCGCCGCCGTCAATCGCGGCACCAGATGAAAACTCTGGAACACAAAACCAATGCGCTCGCTGCGCACCCGCGCCAACTGGTCACTGGATAGCGTCGTCACATCGTGGCCTTCGAGGCGGTAATGCCCCGCATCAGGCCGATCCAGCAGACCGAGCAGATTGAGCAGCGTCGACTTGCCGGAACCCGACGGCCCCATTACCGCGACGTATTCACCGGCCTCGACGGACAGATCGAGGCCGGCCAGCGCGTGCACGGTGGAATCACCGAGGTGGAAGCTGCGCTCGATGTCAGTCAGTTCAATCAGGGACATTCGTGGTCAATGAAGCCTTCTTTTTCAAGGAGGCGAGGTCTGTCAAACCTAACTGTTTTGCAGCAGGAGATGGGATTGCGAATGGTTGGCATAGGTCGGCCAGGTGGGAGAATATTCGTCCGCCTGGTTGCCCCACGTCGTCCAGCCGTCACGCGGGCCGCGAGCGAAAAGCTCGATGAACGGCCCTAGGCTGCATGCCTCGATGATTTCATACTGCTCGTCAGGCTTGCGCGAGTGTTCGCGCTTCATCGACTTGATGATATTGACTTGACTTCTTCCAGGCGCAAGCGTTCGGGCATCCTTCCCGCGCACCCCGAAGAGAATGATTTCCGTGGTGTTGCGAAAGTAGAAGCCGACGCCGCGCCCGTCGGGGCCGCCGTCTTTTCTGACCTTGTGCCAGATGAGGTTGCTCTTGTATTGAAACCCCCACGCCGCCATCACGCGCAAGCCTTCGGGCAGGAGCGCATTGGGAACCCAAAGGTAGAGGTGGGCGGGTTCGGCGCAAATATGCGCGACGGGAAGGACGCAAATGGCGTCGAGAGCCATCGTGCCGTAACGGTTCAGACGCTTGTGTTCCGGCGCAACCTTTCCGGTCTTGTTCTGGAACTGCCAGGGCGGATCGGCCAGGACGGTATGAAATTTCTGCGCCCCGACCTTGCCAAGGAGATCATCCGATGCGTCGCTCATTGCGGCCAGTCCTCGATCAGTTTCGGCGTAATGCCAAGAACCAGCACAGGGCATCCGCCGTTCCGCCCCGCCTTGAGGCGATAAAGAAGTTTGCCCATCCAGGTCGTGCTGGCGCCGTATTTGGCCATGACGCCGAGCGTCTTGAAAACCTCGTTGAGGTCGGCGCTGCGCGTCAGCAAAACCGCCGCACTGATGATCCCGGTCTCATGGAAGGCTCTGAAAGCGTACAAATCGCGGTCGAATGTCTGATCCTTGCTGTTCCACTCAAGATCGAACGCGACACGGTTTTTCACGAAATCGACCTTGTGTCCGTCCATGAAGTCATCAATGCGGGTCTCGGCTTTTTCCGTGCCGTCGTCGGTGTGTGTCTCGACCGTCACCACGAGGTCGCCGCGAATTCTTGTTTCAAACCAGCCCATTGGACGGAAAAGCGAGGCCACCCGCTTGGGAATTTGCGATTCGTTGCCGCCCTTGGCAAGAATGTCGGCGGTTGTCAGGCGGAATCGGCCAAGCGCCTCGATAAGCTCGGTAAATTCGCCTGGGCAGCCGGTAGCAAGTACCTCCGCGGCGTGGCGGTCGTTGTGGACTTCGTAGCGTTCGAGAAAATCCGCAGGCAGGTAGTCGGTCAATGGCATTGGCGGATGATACCCCACAGGGGCGGACTCGACATGCGCCGCCACGGGTTACTCGATATGGGCGAGTTCGATCAGGGGTATGACAGATCAGTAAGGACCGTAGGGCGGGTCTTGACCCGCCGGTTCAAAATAAAATTTGATATGGGTCGGCGGGGCAAGCCCCGCCCTACGCTCGCTCGGTGAAGGCAAAGGGCGGAAAACGCGGATCGCGGTGCTTTTGCGAACCGGTCACAAATTGTGACCGGTTCAGAGTCGTGACTTCGGCAGCGTCCAGACGAAACATGAATTCTTCGGGAAAGCGCTGGATGTTGCGCTTTACGGCCTGATTGAGCGCCTTGGTGGTCACCCCGTAAAGCTCGGCCAGGTCGGCGTCGAGCATGACCTTGTGGCCGCGGATGAACAGGATTTGCCGGGCAATGGTTTCCGTAGTCATGGCCGCTGGATTCATTTCCCCGCCTCCTCCGCCGGCCTCACCTTCGCTCCCGCCTTGATCCCGTCCTTCTCCAGCGCCGTGGCGATGCGCTCGCCGACCGCCAAACCCTCCACCACCTCGCTGTATTCCCAGTTGGCGAGGCCGGTGCGGATGGCGCGTTCGACCAGCATGCCGCTGGCCGCGTCATAGACCAGCACGCGGCTGCCTTCGCGGATGGCGGCGGTGGGGATGCGCAATACGTTGTCGCGGGCTTCGAGAATGATTTCGACATCGGTGCTGTAGCCGACCAGGAGTTTGCCGGGCGGCGGCGGGTCGGTGAAATCGACTTCGACATCGACCGTGCGCGCCTGCTTCTCGACCGCCAGCACATAGGGCGCGACGCGCCGCACGCGGCCGGCGAGATGCTGCCCCGGCAGGGCGTCGAGGCGGATGCGCACGGCCTGGCCGGGGGCGATTTTCGGTGCGTCCACCTCATCCATCGGAGCCGTGACGTAGAGGCAGGAATCGTCGAACAGTTCGATGGCGGGCGGGGTCATCACGCCGGGCGGCGAGGGCGTCGAGTATTCGCCCAGTTCGCCGACGATCTTGGCGATGATGCCAGCAAAGGGGGCATACAAGGCGACGCGGCCTTGCTCGACGCGCGTGGCCCGGTAGCGGGCCTCGGCCTGGGCGACATCGGCGCGGGCGGTGTGGCAGGTGGCGCGGCTGACTTCGGCCTGGGTGCGGGCGGCTTCTTCGGCGCTGGCGGAGACGAAACCGCGCTGGCGCAATTCGGCCTGGCGGCGGGCTTCGCGCTCGGCATTGGCGGCAGCGATGCAGGCTTCATCGACGCGCCTGGCGGCGACCCTCACCTGCGCCTCGGCCAACGCGGTGTTGGCCTGCTGGTCGTCGTTCCACAGCTTCAAGAGCAACTGCCCCTTCTTGACCTTGTCGCCCTCCTTGACGCCGAGATACTCGATGCGCCCGCCGATGATGGTCGATAGTTTGGTATGCAGACAGGCTTCGATGCTGCCGGCGCGGGTGTTGGTCAGCGTCGATTCGACCCGGCCGGCGGCGACTTCGGTGAGGGCGACCGGGATCGGCTTGGGCCGGGTCAGCCAGAACAGCGCAGCGGCGACTATGACGAGAGCAATGGCGGCGATGACGATGCGGCGCATGACGGTTCCTAGCGAAAGCCGGGCAGCCAGCCGGATTGCTGATAACCCCAGACCGGCTCCAGCGTGCCCTGGAACAGCGCCTCGATGACCGGCGGCTCGGGCCAGGGTTCGTTCATGAAGGTCAGGCCGATTTCCTCGACCGTGCGTCCCGACCAGTAGTGCTCGGCCACTTCGTCGAGGGCCGCCAGTGACAGGCTGTGCGGCAGGCGCAGATAGTCGAGCCAACTGGCGTCGTGAAAGGAGCAGATGTAAGCGCCCTGGGTCTTGGCGCAGACCAGATTCTTGCCGAACACGCGCTGCGGATGTTTGTGGCGGAAGGTCATGGCGTCGGTGCGTGTGGCGAATAGCAGGAGCGCATGCAGGCGGCTGGGGAAATGGCTGTAGCGGCGCTGGCGGAAATATTCCAGATGGTATTCGGCGAAGTAGTTCTGCACCGAAATCAGTTGGTCGTCCGGCGTCGGCGCGCCGCCTTCGGGCGCCGCCAGCGTGCTGCCGAAGGGGCTGCCCTTGAGGATGTCCCAGCCCGGCAGTTCGGCGCCGGGTTCCAGCCAGCAGAACAGTTCCAGCGTTGCGGTGTCCTTGATGAGGTTGTCCATCGGCCGTCGGAAAAAGGGAGCAGGTCGCCATTCTGACCGATCCCCGGCCGTTGTCCAATCCTCGACGCCGATTTTCGCCTGGTAATTTTCGCCAAGGGTGCTAAGCTGGAAACCGTGTCGAGGAAAGCAGCTTGCCGCGACATCAAAGAAGTGCAGAAGCTGCGTTTCAGGAGAGTCTATGGTCGTTGTCAAAGGAAGCAGTTCTTGAGATTACCGAGTAGCACTCTGAAACGGCGATAAGCCGAAAACCCCGGCCGGTGAGGCAGGGGTGCAGCAAACGAAGCCCATGTGGTTGAACACATGGGCTTCACTCATTGGAGAACCTGCGCCATGTCGATCATCCGTCATGCCGGCTGCGAACGGCCAGCCAGCGCGCCATGACCACTGCCTTGATCCTGTTTGGGCATGGCGCCCGCGATCCGGCCTGGGCCGAGCCGTTGCGCCGTGTTCAGGCAGCCATCCGCGAACAGGCGCCCGATTTGCCGGCGGCCTTGGCTTTTCTCGAATTCATCGCGCCGACGCTGGCTGACTGTGCCGCCGGGTTGATCGCCGACGGCGCGCGGAAAATCGTCGTGCTGCCGATGTTCATCGCCCAGAGCGGGCATTTGCAGCGCGATCTGCCGGGCCTGCTGGAGCCATTGCGCGTCGCTCATCCCGGCGTCGAGTTCGCACTGCTGCCGGCCGTTGGCGAAAGCGCGGCGGTGATCCGGGCGATGGCTGCGGTGGCCGTTCAGGCCGCCGCCCCGAGAACGGTGGCGACTCCCGAAGCGTCGCGCCGGAAGTCTTGATGCAGGTCATTGGTTTTTTTGCCGCGACGCGGCTATGTTTAACGCTTTCATCGTGGAGTTTTTCCGATGCGGGCCAACTCGGGCAAGCTCTCGCCGAATCACTTGCAGGCTGCGCACGCGATGCCTGAGGAGCGTGTGGCGGAGGAAACGCTCACGCTGGAGCAGCGCAATCGTGAACTGGGCATCCTCTATGCCGCGACTTCGCTGCTGGCCGAGCAGGTGCCGATGGAAACGCTGTGCCAGAACTTTCTCGACCACATCAAGTCGGCCCTCGGCGCCGACGCCGGCGCGGTGCGTCTGTACATGCCGGAGTCGCAGAAACTGTATCTGGTCACTTACGAGGGCGTGTCCGAACAATTCGTCGCCCGTGAAAGCGAACTGGACTGCGGCGAATGCCTGTGTGGCGAGGTCATCGAGAGCGGCCGGCAAGCGGTTTTCGATACCGCCGCCCCGCCGCGCGGCATGAAGCTGGGCGCTTGCATCCGTGAAGGCTTCGCCACCGCCACGGCTTTCAGCATCCTGCATGGCAAGCAGCGGCTCGGCGTCTACAACCTCTATTACCGCCAGACACACCCGATTTCATCGCAGGAGCGCAATCTGCTGGAAACACTGGGGCAGCACCTCGGCGTGGCGATCGAAAACCACCGCCTGAAATCGCGTGAAATGGAACTGGCAGTGTCCGAGGAGCGCAACCTCTTGGCCCAGGAACTGCACGATTCGATCGCCCAGGGGCTGGCTTTTCTCAACATCGAGGTCCAGTTGCTACAGGATTCGCTGCACAAGGGGCGTTATGACGAGGCGCTGCAAACCGCCGGGCAATTGCGCGAGGGTGTGCAGGAAAGTTACGACGACGTGCGCGAACTGCTGGTGCATTTCCGCACCCGGATCCTGCAATCCGATCTCGATTCGGCGCTGACCTCGGCGCTGGAAAAATTCGAGGGCCAGACCGGCATCGCCACCCGTTTCGAGCGCATCGGCTCGGGGGCGCCGCTGGCGCCGGCCAACGAAATCCAGATCATGCACATCGTTCAGGAGTCGCTGTCCAACATCCGCAAGCACGCCAGGGCCAGCAACGTGTATCTGACCGTGCGTCGCCGACCGGGGCAGACCGAGATTGAAGTGCGCGACGACGGCATCGGCTTCGATACCGAGAACGAGCCGAATGTCCACTCCGAGCGTCATGTCGGGTTGAAAATCATGCGCGAACGGGCGCATCGCATCGGCGGCGAGTTGCGCATCGTCTCCCGCATCGGCGCCGGCGCCCGGCTGTTGCTCAGCTTGCCGCGAGCAGCCAGGGAGGAGGGAGGAGTCTGCCATGAATGAAAAAATACGTGTTCTGCTGGTCGACGACCACACGCTGTTCCGCAGCGGCATCTGCTCGTTGCTCCAGCGTCATGGGGATTTCGAGGTGGTCGGCGAGGCTGGCGACGGGCTGGAAGGCATCAAGCGCGCCGGTTCGCTGCAACCCGACGTCGTGCTGCTCGATCTGCACATGCCGGGCGTTTCCGGGCTGGAGGCGGTCAAGGTGATCGTCGAGGAAATTCCCGAAGCCCACGTGCTGATGCTGACTGTCTCCGAGGACGCGCAGGATCTGATGGACGCCTTGCGCGCCGGCGCCTGCGGCTATCTCTTGAAGAACATCGAGACCGACATGCTGGTCGATGCCATCCGCCGCGCGGCCAGGGGCGAGTCAGTGGTTTCCCAGCAGATGACGGCCAAGCTGATCCAGGGCGTGCGCGCGCCGCACAAGGGCGATGCGCCGGCCGAACGCGACCGCTTCTCGCCGCGCGAGCGCGACATCATGGCCGCACTGGCGCAAGGCGAAAGCAACAAGGAAATCGCCCGCCGCCTCGACCTGGCCGAGAGCACGGTCAAGATCCACGTGCAGAACATCTTCAAGAAACTGAACATGAGCAGCCGCGTGCAGGTCGCCCTGTACGCCGTCGAGCACGGTTTCGGCCAGGCGAAAGGCGCCTGATTCCATTTCCAAATCAACCGATGACTTTGTCGGCTTCGCTTACCGTACAACTGTACTGTCTGCGCTTCGCCTTCGCGTCCTCGGCTGATTTGAAAACGGAATACGGGGGAGCGGAGAGCAAGTGCGGATTCGCTCTCGGCTCCCCCGCTCTCCACTCTCGACTTTCTCTCAATGCGCCGAAACCGCCGAAACCGGATGGCTGCGCTGCAAATGCTGGTAGGTTTCGGCCAGATCCTTGACGTGCTGGTAGTGCCCCGTTTCCAGCGCATGCTGCATGTTTTCGATAATCATCGAATGCAGATGGCAAACCCCTTCCGGCGAGCCGAGCAGCACGGCGCTCATTTCCGCCGCCACGGTCAGCGGAATGTGCTCATGTTCAGCGATGGCCTCGATTTCTCCACGATCAAGATCGCAATAATCGATAACGTCCTGGATGGAAAGCATGAGATTCTCCTTCACCGAGTTGGGCGGAAATACAAATGGGGAAACCGCTGTTTTTTAGCGTGTTCTCGCCTTTAGTCATTGTTATCGGTGGGGAGTTCCTTTCTTTATAGGTGTGAACGGCCAGCGAATCAAGGCGGAGCGCCGCCGATGCGCAGGCGGCCGTTCGGCAGCGGATGGCTCAGTTGCAGGCGGCCAATGGTCGGCCCGAGGTCGAGACCGGAGGCTTTCTTGAGCGCCGTCGCCCGTTCGCGCAGCGTGGCGAGCGGCAGATCGACCGGCTCGCCGCCGCAGGCAAAAACGAGGGTATTACCGCTGGCGCAGGAGGGAAAGACGGCAACCGCGCCGGCAAACGCCTGCTCGATGCGGCGCACGCTGGCGGCAAAGCCGCGGTTGCGGCCGAGCAGGTTCACGCCCAGCAGGCCATCGGCGGCGAGGCGGGCGCGGCAGGCCTGGTAGAAAGGCAGGGTATCGAGCGGCCCGCTGCGGGCGTCGGCATCGAAGCCGTCGACCAGAATGCAGTCGAACAGGCTGTCGCCGCCGAGCATGAAATCCGCGCCGCAGCCGATGTGGATGTTCAGCCGCAGCGGGTCGTCAGGCAGCTTGAAAAACTGGCGGGCGGCGAGTTCCACCCGGGGATTGATCTCGACGACGGTGATCCGGCAGTCCGGCCGATGGCGGTACAGAAACTTGACCAGCGAGCCGGCGCCCAGCCCCACCAGCAGCGCCCGCCGCGGCCAGCCGGCAGCATCGCGCAACAGCAGGCCAGCCATCATGTCGCGGGTATACGCCAGTTCCAGCGCCCAGGGCCGGGCGATGCGCATGGCGCCCTGCACCCAGTCGGAACCGAAATGCAGAGTGCGGACGCCATCTTCCTCACTGATGTCGATGGCATGGCAGGGAATGATCGGGCGTCTGGTCATGATGAGTTGTGCCTGATGATCGACACTTTTCTTGGGTGCAAATAGACTACTTGCCGAGAATTGGAAATGGCAAAGGCAACGACTTGGACAATCGCTAGAGCCAGATGAACTCCGGCACGAACGGCACCTTCAGTTCCGGTTCGATGAAAAGGTTGTATTGCTGTCCGCGCAGCCCGGTAAGCCAGTTCGTTGTCGGATACACGCTGAAAAATGCCAGTCCGACAAATCCGCCCCATGCAAAAAAGGTTGCAAAGCGCTCGGAGCGAGATGTTCGCGTTCCGTCAGGGAATTTCTGCATAAGGAATCATCATATGGTCTGGCTTTTGAAAACGGCGCCTTCACCATGGAGCCAACTGAGCGGACGAAATTGATGAGGCGGCTGGGCCTGGTGGAAGCGGGGTCGTCGCCCAATGCGGGGGCATAGTCTCCAATCGATGCTGGCGCCCCCAGGTGGAATCGAACCACCAATTCGCCCTTAGGAGGGGCGTGTTATATCCATTTAACTATGGAGGCGCTGTATAGCGGTTCTTCAAAATCCTCATACGTTGTCGACTTCGCCTTGTCGTACGACTCGTACTGTCTGCGGCTCGTCTTCGCGTCTGAGTATTTTGGGGAAGCGCTATCGTTGGTCGGGGCGCATTGTACCGGGGCGCGGCCGGCAGGGATAGCTTGGAGGGCGGCGGCCAGGGCGATCGCCCGAATGCCATTGTCGTCGACTCTCATGAACGCTCTTGAGAAGATGGCGTCCCCATGAAGACGAAATCCTATTCCCCGGAAGAGAAAGAGAGAGCGGTACGGATGGTGTTTGAGCGGCGAAACGACTACGCCTCGCCGTGGGGGGCGATCGAATCGATTGCTGCGAAGATGGGCGGTACGGCAGAGACATTGCGCGGCTGGGTGCGGCAACACGAACGAGACGTTGGCTTGCGCGATGGGATGACGACGGCGGAACGGAATCGCATCAAGGCGCTGGAGTGGGAGGGGAAGGAACTGCGCCAGGCCAACGAGATATTGCGGCTGGCGAGCGCGTTTTTCGCGCAGACGGAGCTCGACCGTTTCAAGAGGCAGTGAGGTCCTTCATCGACCGGCGCCGGTCGCGGTTCGGGGTCGAGCCGATCGGCCAGCGGTTGCAGGTCGCTCCGTCCGTCTGCTGGCGTTATGCCGCCCGCCAGCGTGATCCCGCACAGTATCCGAGATCG
>Ga0209628_10001433_pt1 | contig 15448 bp, 12 predicted proteins | sample TergutCu122P4_FD_187285 | JGI IMG/M metagenome (GOLD analysis project Ga0209628, IMG submission 187285) | Cubitermes ugandensis P4 segment gut microbial communities from Kakamega Forest, Kenya - Cu122 P4 (SPAdes) (version 2) | ecosystem: Host-associated > Arthropoda: Insects > Digestive system...
TTAGCTGGCTGGCGTCGTCGTAGCTGTAATGAACGGTCTGCCCGTTCATCAGTTTCATCTGGGTTCGACGGTTCGCCGCGTCGTAGGCGAAGGTGATGCTTTGCGGAACGTTGTTGTTGATCGCTCCGGCCGCTTGGTCGATTCGGGTGAGTCGGTTGCCGTTGTCGCCTTCGTTACAGTAGCTGCGCTTGCTGCATTTCATGTGGCCTCTTCCTTCCGAACGCCGGGGTTCACAAGCTAACCCTGGCCTATGCTATGCACCCCTCTCCCACTTGCGGGAGAGGGCGGCCGAAGGCCGGAAGAGGGAAGTTACTTACGCCTCCGTCGGCTTCGGCGCTTCGGGTTTGATGCCCGTTAACAAATATTCGATCAAATCTTTCACCGGCCGCATTTCAGAGCCGAACGGCAGCGACGACGCGCCGCGGAAGAACAGCCCCTTCATTCGGTCACCGCGCAAAGCCGCTGCCAACTGCACGTCGATGCAGAACTGGCCGATCTTGGCAATGCCGTCGCGCAACCCGCACTGCGACAGGCAATCGAACTTCACTGAGCAGCGCGGTTTCTTGTGCGCCACCGCCGTCAGTTTCGGCAAGAACTTGAGATAATTGTCGAGCCAGGGTGTGCGCACCGCCCGCGCCGGCAAACCGGCGACGCTGATGAATTCCACCATCTCCTCCGGCTTGGCGTCGAGCAGCACCCGCTTGAACGATTCCGCCGCATCGCCTTCCTGCGTGACAGCGAACGCCGTTCCCAACTGCACGCCGGATGCACCCATGTCGATCAGTTGCCGCACCCGCTCATGTGAATTGATTCCGCCAGCCACAACCAGCGGCACGTCTTTCTCGCTGATGCCTTCGGCACGGAAAAACTCGTGCGCCGCCGGCAACACCTGTTCGAAATCGAAACGCGGATCGTTGATATCCTCAACCTTCGCCGCCCCCAGATGCCCGGCAGCGTAGCGCGGATGTTCAATCACCACTGCATCGGGCAACCGTCCTTTGCGCATCCATTTCTTGATCACCACTTGAATACCGCGAGCGTCCGACAGAATCGGGATCAAGCCGATGTTCGGTTTCTCGTCAACCAAGTCGGGCAAATCGAGCGGCAGCCCTGCTCCCATTACAATGGCGTCGGCGCCGCTGCGGCAGGCCTGGCGAACATAGTTCGCGTACTCGGACACGGCCTTCATCACGTTGACCGCGATCACTCCCGCGCCTTGCGCGATGGCCTGCGCCGCTTTGATTTCGCGGTCAAGCGCGGTCAAGTTGGCCTCATCCACTGTTTCCTTGTCGGCGTGCTGGCTGACTTGCATCAAATCTTCGTGATGCCGCCGCAAGTCGATACTGGCAATCGTCCCTACCGCCCCCAAGCTGGCTACCGTTCCCGCCAACCGGTGCGCCGAAATGCCGACGCCCATACCGCCCTGGACAATCGGCAACAACTGGCGCCCCTTAAAGACCAAAGGCGACAGATGGTGCTCTACCATCTTTTTGAAAAGATCATTCATCATCACGCTTATGCCCCCGTCTTTATCAGAATTGCCCCTCTATGTTTTGGATTTTAACATAGCCCTTCAGTAGGGTATTGGGCGCGTCGCATTTTCCGGGGCGCTGGGTAAGGATACTCTTTGAAGAATTAAACAACGAGATGGGTTAGGTCGTTGTCATGGCGGAGACGGAGGGATTCGAACCCTCGATGCAGGTTTTGCCCGCATGCTCCCTTAGCAGGGGAGTGCCTTCGACCACTCGGCCACGTCTCCGTAAAGAAGGCTGGATTCTACTGGCAAGCTTCGCTTGCGTCCAGTCTTTTCGGTTCATCTGTCTTCCGCTTTCCCAGCCAACCCGTCACGCCTTCACGCCGTGGTCTTATCAAGGTCAAACGCCTTGTGCAGAATGCGTACTGCCAGCTCAAGGTATTTCTCCTCGATGACTACGGAAATTTTAATTTCCGATGTTGAGATCATCTGGATGTTAATTCCTTCTTCCGCCAGCGTCCGGAACATTTTCGATGCAATACCCGCGTGAGTACGCATACCAATGCCAACGACGGACACCTTACAGATGTTTTTGTCGCCGAGAATGGTGCGCGCCTTGAATTTCCCGGCGTCGTGCTCGCGGTTGAGAACGGCAAGCGCTTTATCGAACTCGGTGTTGTTGACGGTGAATGAGAAATCGGTGTGTCCGGATTCGCCGATATTTTGCACGATCATATCAACGTCGATATTGGCGTCGGCCACCGGCCCCAGCAGCGTATAAGCAATACCGGGACGGTCTTCGACGCCCATGATCGATATTTTGGCTTCGTCGCGTGCGTAAGCGATGCCCGAGATGACGGCTTCTTCCATACCTTGATTCTCCTCATAGGTGATAAGCGTGCCGGGAGCGTTCGACTCGGGATCGTCGAGCGATGAAAGCACGCGCAATTTCACTTTGTATTTTCCGGCAAATTCGACCGAACGAATCTGCAAAACTTTGGATCCCAAACTCGCCATCTCGAGCATTTCTTCAAACGTGACGGTATCGAGTCGGCGCGCATCGGAGACGATGCGCGGATCGGTGGTATAAACGCCATCGACATCGGTGTAGATCTGGCACTCGTCGGCTTTCAACGCCGCCGCCAGCGCCACCGCCGAAGTATCGGAACCGCCACGACCGAGTGTCGTAACATTGCCGTTTTTGTCAACGCCCTGAAAACCAGCGACAATCACAATCACGCCGTTATTCAGTTCGCGGTCGATGTTGCTGCGGTCGATTTCAAGAATGCGCGCTTTGGTAAAGGCGCTGTCCGTATGGATGCGCACCTGACCACCGGTATAGCTTTTCGCTTTAAGCCCCATTTCCTGCAACGCGATCGCCAAAAGGCCGGTGGTAACCTGCTCGCCGGTCGAAGCGATGGCGTCAAGCTCGCGCGGGTCGGGCTGGCTGGACAACTCTCTGGCCAAACCCAACAGCCGGTTGGTTTCGCCGGACATGGCGGAAACGACCACCACCACCCGATTCCCCTGCCGAGCGTGGTGCGCCACGCGGCGAGCGACGTTACGGATACGCTCGATGGAGCCTACTGAACTACCGCCATATTTCTGGACGATTAACGCCATAGTTGAATCACTTTGCGAAAATTGAAAATCAGTTCGTCACGTTTTGATTTATGAAACATGCGACACACGTTCGTCGATCGGATCATCCTTACCACGTCAAAATGTTTTGAATACCAGTGTCGCATTGGTGCCGCCGAATCCGAACGAATTCGACATCGCCGCATGCAGCGGCATCTTGCGCGCAACATTCGGCACGAAGTCCAGGTCGCATTGCGGATCGGGGTCGGTCAGATTGATCGTCGGCGGCGCGATCTGATCGCGCAACGCCAGAATTGTGAAGACCGCTTCGATGCCGCCGGCCGCACCCAACAGGTGACCGGTCATCGACTTGGTCGAACTCACCGCCAGTTTTTTTGCATGAGCGCCAAACGCGGCTTTGACGGCGCTGCATTCGGCAAGGTCGCCCAGCGGCGTTGATGTGCCGTGGGCGTTGATATAGCCGATGTCTTCAGGCTGGAGTTTCGCGTTCTTAAGCGCAACCAGCATGCTGCGTCGGGCGCCGTCGCCGTCTTCCGGCGGCGCCGTGATGTGGTGAGCATCGGCGCTCATGCCGTAGCCCGCCAGTTCGCAGTAGATCCGCGCGCCGCGCGCTTTGGCGTGTTCCAGCTCTTCGAGCACCAGTATCCCGGCGCCTTCACCCAGTACAAAACCATCGCGTCCTTTGTCCCAGGGGCGGCTCGCCGCCTGCGGCTCATCGTTGCGAGTGGACAGCGCCCGCATCGCGCAGAAGCCACCGACGCCCAGCTCACTGACCGTGGATTCCGCTCCGCCAGCAAGCATAAGATCGGCATCGCCGTATTCAATCAGCCGCGCCGCTTCGCCGATGCTGTGGTTGGCGCTTGAACAAGCCGTCACGATCGACAGATTCGGCCCCGTATAGCCGAATTCGATCGACACCAGCCCCGACGCCATGTTGATGATTGAGCCGGGAACAAAGAACGGCGTCACCTTACGGACGCCGCCGCTCAGTAAGGCGTCAACGGTTCTTTCGATGTACGGCAGGCCGCCGATACCGGCGCCGATGCAGACGCCGACCCGCTCTTTGTCAACGTTGTCGTTGTCCAGACCGGCATCGCGCACCGCTTCAATGGCTGTCGCCAGCGCGTAATGCACGAAAGTATCGTAGCGACGCGCTTCTTTGGGCGCCAGATATGGCTCTACGTCAAAGCCTTTAACTTCCCCGGCGATACGTGTGGGGAAAGTGGATGCATCAAAGCGAGTGATCGGAACGATGCCGGAGCGGCCGGCAAGAATATTGCTCCATGCCGCTTCCAGACCTATCCCTACCGGGGACACAATCCCCATCCCGGTCACGACAACACGACGGTGTGACATGAGTTAATCCTCTTGAAACCAAACAAAAGCCGCGCCAACGCCCTGCTTGACGGCAAAAGCGAAGAACGCGGCCTGAGAACGTCATCCCCCACAAAATGCGGAGCGCCGCCTGCCCGCAGGGGCGACGGCTACGCCGTTACTGCTTCAGATGAGCGCCGATGTAATCGACCGCCTGCTGAACCGTCGTGATCTTCTCGGCATCCTCGTCGGGGATTTCCGTCTCAAACTCCTCTTCGAGAGCCATCACCAGTTCAACGACCGCCAGTGAATCGGCGCCCAGGTCTTCGGTAAACGAAGATTCGTTCTTGATGTCGGCTTCCTTGACATCAAGTTGTTCAGCGACAATTTTCTTTACACGTTGCTCAATGTTCATTGATTTGCCCCTCTCGGGAATAAGAAAGTGCAGATTTTACCAGAACCTTTTCAGGTTTCGCGGCCGGTTTTTTTGATTACTGCCGCCGCATCTTTTCGCGCCAATCCCAACCGTCTTGCCCTCGTCGTCCTTTCGGTCAGCAATCAACCCTCAACTTACCCGAAAAACACGCTATCAGATGGTTTTTGGCCGTTTACGCCATATACATACCGCCGTTGACATGGAGCGTCACGCCGGTTATATAACCGGCGCGCGGGCTGGCCAGAAAACCGACCGCATGAGCCACATCAGCCACATCACCCAACCGCCCCGCTGGCACGGCCTTCAACAAGGCCTCTCTCTGGGCTTCCGGCAGCGCCTGCGTCATGTCAGTGTCGATAAAGCCGGGGGACACACAATTGACGGTAATCCCACGGCTGCCCACTTCCTGCGCCAGCGACTTGGAAAAGCCGATCAGCGCTGCTTTCGCCGCTGCGTAATTCGTTTGCCCGGCATTTCCCATCGAACCAACCACTGAGCCGATTTGAATGATACGGCCGAAACGCGCCTTCATCATGCCGCGCAAGACAGCACGCGACAACCGGAACACCGCCTTCAAGTTGGTGTCCATAATCGCGTCCCACTCCTCGTTCTTCATCCGCATCAACAGATTGTCGCGGGTGATGCCAGCATTGTTGACCAGAATCGACGGCGGCCCGCCGCACGCTTTTTCAAACTCGCCCAGCACCCGCTCGACACCGGTTTCGTCCTTGACATCCAGCACCATGCCAACGCCGGTATGGCCACCCTCTTTCAGGTACGCCGTAATTTCGGCTGCGCCCGCCTCGCTCGTTGCGGTGCCAACCACAGCGGCGCCCGCTGCTGCCAACTCCAGCGCAATCGCCCGGCCGATGCCGCGCGTCGCGCCGGTCACCAGTGCACGTTGTCCTGTCAAATCCTGTGCCTGCATCATTTCTCCTGAATCAAGGGAACACGAGCCAAATTGCCCACTTCTCGTCTCGCAGTCATTACCACGAATGGCAGTTAGCTAAGGCTCTCTCGCGCTTTTGCGATAGCATCGCTGTCGGTCAGCGTCAGACTCACGATACCGTCAGTCGCCCGCTTGGTCAGCGCCGCCAGCACTTTGCCCGGCCCGCATTCAATAATGTGGGTCACACCACGCGCCTGCATTTCCTGCAAGGTTTGTGTCCAGCGCACCGGCTTGGCCGCCTGCATCGCCAGCGCCTGCCGAATCGCTTCCGGCGTGTCGTGCTCGCGAACATCGACGTTATGGATAAGCGCGATTTCGGGAATGCGAAACGGTGTTTTGCTCAATCGTTCGGCCAACCGCGCCGCTGCCGACACCAGGAGCGAGCTATGAAACGGCGCCGATACCGGCAGCAGCACAGCCCGTTTGGCGCCAGCTTCTTTGGCTGTTTCCATGAATTGCTCGACCGCGCCTTTGTGGCCAGCCACCACCACTTGCCCGGGCGAATTGAAGTTGACCGCTTCGACCATCGCGTCCGGTGCGCTTTGCGCTGCACACAGTGCCGTGACTTGCGCGTCGTCAAGACCGAGGATCGCCGCCATCGCACCAACGCCTTCCGGCACCGCTTCCTGCATTGCCTGCGCTCGGAAGCGCACCAACGGTACGGCGTCCTCCAGCGTCAGCGCGCCCGCCGCAACCAGCGCCGCGTATTCGCCGAGGCTGTGTCCAGCCACGATTGTCGGCCGCACATCGCTGGTTTCGCACCAGGCGCGCCAGACTGCCACGTCTGCCGTCAGCATCAATGGTTGCGTATTCGCTGTCAACGCCAATGCTTCCTCCGGCCCACGTTCGGCCAGCGCCCACAGGTCTTCGCCCAGCGCCGCTGAAGCCTCTTCAAATGTCTTGCGAACAGCAGGATGCGCGCCGAAACCGGCCATCATCCCGATGGATTGCGATCCCTGTCCCGGAAAAACAAACGCGATCTTCATCTGACCTCCTTATCCCCAGCGCACCAGGCTCGCGCCCCAGGCAAAACCGCCGCCGACGGCGGCCAATGCCAACAATTGCCCCGATTTGAAACAACCGTGGCGCACGCCATGATCCATCGCCAGCGGAATTGACGCCGCCGAGGTGTTGGCTTGCCCCGCTACTGTGTTAATCACTCTTTCCGGCGGCACACCCAGCTTCTTCGCCGTCGCGTCCATAATCCGCGCGTTGGCCTGATGCGGCACCAGCCAGTCGATGTCAGAGGGTTGCAAGCCGTTGTGCGCCAGCGCTTCCTGCGTACTTTCCGCCAATACCTGCACCGCAAAACGGAACACCGCGCCGCCGTCCATATGGATGAACGGCGTGCCATAGATGCGCCCGTCCCGGACTTGCCCCGGCGCGTTCAGGATGTGGCGCTGCCGTCCTTCAGAATGCAGATGTGTCGATAAAATCCCTGGCGTTTCCGATGCCTGCAAGACCAGCGCGCCGGCACCGTCGCCGAACAAGATACAGGTGCCGCGATCGTTCCAGTCGAGGATGCGGGTCATGGTTTCAGCGCCGACGACCAACGCGTTTTTCGCCATTCCGGACGCGACCATCCGATCCGCCGTCGCCAGCGCAAACATGAAGCCGCTGCACACCGCCTGCACATCAAACGCCGCGCCGCTATTGTGAATCCCCAGTTTGTCTTGCAGGATGCAAGCAGTCGAAGGAAACACCATATCGGGCGTCGTCGTCGCCACCACGATCAAATCAATATCGCTCGCCGCCAGCCCGGCATTCGCCAGCGCCCGTTGCGATGCGATCAACGCCAGATCCGAAGTTTCCTGTTCGGGCGCTGCGATATGGCGCTGCCGGATGCCGGTGCGCGTCTGAATCCATTCGTCGCTGGTGTCGAGCGTCTTCGACAGATCGTCGTTGGTGACGATCTTTTCGGGCAGATAACCGCCTGTCCCAATAATTCGGCTGTATCTCATCATCTCGTCAGAAAAAGGGTAAAGTTAGCAACGCACCGGCACAGCGCGCCGCCCCCGGTTCCGACGCTGCCGATTCAATCCGCGCGTTCAGCGTCCGGCAAAGCCACCGACGGTAATTGCGCCGACACCGCCTCGATACGCTGTGCGATACGGTCTAGCATACCATGCGCCACTTCCCGATACGCTTTATGCAACGCATATTCAAACGCCATCTCGTCGGCCGAGCCGTGGCTTTTGACGACAACGCCACGCAAGCCTATCAGCGTCGCCCCGTTGAAGCGTCGCGGATCGAGCCGCGACTTGAAGGATTTCAGCACCCGGTACGAAATCAGCGCCGCCAGCCGGGATCGCCAGTTGCGCGTGTATTCGTCTTTCAGAAACTTATAAAGCATCTGAACAAGGCCTTCGGACGTTTTGAGCGCAACATTGCCGACGAAACCGTCACACACAACGACATCGGTCGTACCTTTGTAAATGTCGTTGCCCTCGACATTGCCATAAAAATTCAGTCCCGAATGCTTCAACAACTCGGCTGCTTCCTTGACCACTTCATTGCCTTTGGTTTCTTCTTCGCCGATATTGAGCAGACCCACTGTCGGATTGTCGTTGCCCTCGATCGCCGTCGTCAACGCGCTGCCCATGATCGCAAATTGCAACAATTGTTCAGCCGAACAGTTCACATTGGCACCGAGATCGAGCACCGTCGAAACGCCACGTGTGTTCGGCAACTGCGTCGCAATCGCCGGCCGGTCGATCCCGCGCAGCGTTTTCAATACGAACTTTCCGATCGCCATCAAAGCGCCGGTATTCCCCGCCGATACGCAAGCCTGTGCTTCGCCGCTTTTGACCAGATCAATGGCCACCCGCATCGACGAATCCTTTTTATGGCGCAACGCATCGGTCGGCGGCTCATCCATTCCAACAATTTCACTGGTGGCGCGCACCGTAATACGCGCACGCAGCGTTTTGTCCAGCGCCGCCAGCGCCGCTTCCAGCGGCGCGGCAAGCCCTACCATCACAACCTGCGCCTCAGGCGTCGCCGCCAGAAATTTCGATACTGCCGGTACCGTCACCGGCAAACCGTGGTCCCCCCCCATGGCGTCCACCGCAATGGTCACACGCATATTGATTGCCCCTTTGAAGAAAAAGGAAAAGGCGCGGCAACTTTTCCGTCGCGCGCCTTGTGCGTCCGTCTCTTTTGCGGACTCGGTATTTTCATGGCCATTGCGCTTATCCGTCCGCCGAGCGCGGATACTGCGCGTTTTTTAGTTTTACTCGTCGGCCTTGGTCTTGACCACTTTTTTGCCACGGTAAAAACCGGTCGGCGTGATGTGGTGACGGCGATGCGTTTCGCCGGTCACCGGATCCGTTGATAACGGCGGATTGGTCAAAAAATCGTGCGCCCGGTGCATACCGCGCTTGGACGGTGATTTCTTGTTTTGTTGAACTGCCATAACTTTCTCCTGACTAAAAACCAAAATAAGCAAAAATAAACCCATACCCTTTTCCCCTCTCCCCCTTGCGGAAGAGGGCGCCCCGAGGGGCAAAGCAGAGCGCGTTCTTTACACATCCGCTCAAATCAAAACCACTTTAAACCCCGGCTTCGCAATCCGTTTCATGCTTCGGCGCAAACGGCAACGACAGCAGCAACTCGTCCTCGACCAGCGCCCACACCTCTTGCGCCTTCGAGCCTAAAATCACTTCCTGCTCTACCTCATCGTCTAATGCCACCAACGCTTCTGGCGTCCGCGCCACCAACACCACCGTACGCTGCGCCACCGGCCACAGCAACGGCCGCAGACAACGCTGACAAACCAGCGGGAAAGTCCCCTCAACAGCAACCTCCAATGCCGCCCGGCCCATCGCATCGCGCAAACCCTGTATTTGCCAGGACAGCGTTCCGGCGTCGGCGGGTTTCATCGTCGTCGGCAACTGGTCAAGAAGCCGCTCCAACCGCGCAATCGGCGCCTCACCCGCGCATGTATCGCCCGCCTCGACGAAGCGGAATACGTCAATCTTGGGCGAAACCTCGCCGGGCGTCCTGTTTACCATGGTTTCCGACTTTTACCCTGCGCTTTTTGATCTGCGCCATTTCCCCAGCAGCACCCAAATAGCCACGCAGAAATTGCTACGCGAAATAGAAGATTATAAATGAAAAGACCCTTTGTTTTCAATCATTTCAGGATCACATGTCGGGAATTATGGATCAGAAAGGTGATTTGCGAGCGTAGCAAAGTGTCGTAGTCCGCGGGTGAGCGCGGCGGACTACAACGGTTTGGCCGCATGCAAAAGTACGAAGAAGAGCGGCGCTTTAAAGCCCCGTCAAGGAGTTTGATGGAAATGGGGCGCTCTGCTCTGCCATTCTGCTCTGCTTTATGCCGCCTCATTTCGCGCAGAGTGATCGAAAAGGTCTAGCAGGGGCTCTTCAGCTGATCAACATCAAGTATGCTGCTGTCCGAATCGCCTTCTCACCGCCCCAAAAACTCAAAAGGGCAACTTGAAGCCCGGCGGCAATCCCGCAGTCATCGGCGCCATTTTTTCTTTCGACACCTCCTCAACCTTGCGGATCGCGTCATTGAACGCCGCCGCGATCAAGTCTTCAAGCATATCGCGATCATCAGCCAGCAACGACGGATCAATGGCAACCCGCCGCACTTCGTGCCGCCCGGTCATCACGATTTTGACCAGCCCGGCGCCGGACTGCCCCTCAACCTCCATCTGCGCCAATTCTTCCTGCGCGCGCATCATATCTTCCTGCATTTTCTGCGCTTGCTTCATCAAATTACCAAGTTGACCTTTCATCATAATCAATATCTTTCAATAGGTTATAAAATATTTTTAAAGTTATTTCTTGATATATTTCCGATTGGTATGCCGCGTTGTGTTAACCTCAACGCAGTGGAAATTCCTTTACTCCTTAGGCTCCCTCGCTTACGCGGGAGGAGGAAAAGCTTCAACGGGCTGCTCTGAAGCAGGTTGCACTGAGGCCGCTTGCACGGTCTCCCAACGCACTTCCCCACCCTCTTTCTCCAGCGCTTGCACAAAAGCGTCGTTGCGAAACGCCTCTTCTATATCGCGCTGAATCTGTTCGCGGGCCTGCCGCTGCCGGGCTGCCAGCGAGGTAGCGCCCGCGCCGGCCATTTCAAAGGTCAGGCGCAAACGTTGGCCGCTCGCTTCTTCCAACGCTTTTTTCAGCTTGTCGGTGTTCGCCTTGTTCGCCAAATGACGCTGTGCTTCCGGCAACGCCAGTGTCAGTACCCCGTCGGCAAAGCCGCGCCATTCAGTGTGCGAGGCCAGTTGCGCCGCCATCCCTTTCAGTCCCAGACCGGCAATCCAGTCCGACCATTCGGCGCCGGAAGCGGGAAAAGTGGAAAATTCTGCCCCCTTTCCCAAGGAAGCTTCCGCCCAAGCCGTGCGGGAGTCTGCTCCGCCGCTCCATCCCCCTTGCGGAAGAGAGGTTGGCGGTTTGGATTCATTGCGTTCCGGCACGAAAATTGCAGTCTCTTTCCCCTGAGGGAGAGGGGTTGGGGGTTGGGGAAAGGCCGAAGTCCCACCCCCGCCCCATCCCTCCCCTTTCGCTTCAGCACCCCTCTCCCCTTGTGGGAGAGGGGTTGGGGGAGTGGGGGAGGCCGAAATCTCATCTCCACTCCAACCCTCCCCTTTAAGGAGGCGGTTTTTGTTCGCCCCTTTTTCAACGGGGGCGCCGCCGCCAGCGGCGGGAGGTTGCGAGCGGGGGATTGCTTCAGCGCCCCTCTTTCCCTGCAGGAGAGGGGTAGAACGGGAGGCCGAACCCCCATCCCCACCCAAACCCGCCCCTCGAAGGGGAGAGCTTTTAGCTTCCGGCGTAAACGCCAGCAGACGCAAAAGCGTCATGCTCATTCCCATCGTTTCATCGGGCGCCAGCGCCAGATCGGCACGACCCTGCAACGCGATCTGATAAAAGAGTTGAACGTCCTCCGCCGAAAAACGCGTCGTCAGCGTCGCGATTTGGGCACTGTCCTCAAAACTGCCCATCGCTTCCGGCACCACTTGCGCGACGGCGATCCGGTGAAACAGCGCAATCAATTCATCAAGCACCGCGCCGGCGTCCAGACCACGCGCTGCCAGACCATCGGCTTCCGCCAGCAGCGTCACACCATCGTGCGCCGCCAGCGCCTCGACCAGTCGGTAAATATAATCGCGATCAACCGCTCCCAGCATCGCGCGCACTTGCGCTTCCTGAACGCTGCCGGCGCCGTAGGCAATCGCCTGATCAAGCAACGACAAGGCATCGCGCAACGAACCACGCGCCGCCCGGGCGATCTGCATCAAGGCACCATCATCGAAAGCGATTTTCTCTGCTTCCAGAATATATGCCAGCCGCGCTTTCACCTGTTCAGCAGGCAGCGGCTTCAATGAAAACTGCAAGCAGCGCGATAACACCGTCACCGGAATTTTCTGCGGATCGGTCGTCGCCAGAACGAATTTGACATGCTCCGGTGGCTCTTCGAGCGTTTTCAACATCGAATTGAACGCCGCCTTCGACAGCATGTGTACTTCGTCAATCAGATAAACCTTGTAACGCCCGACCGTCGGCGCGTAGCGGGCATTGTCGAGAATCTCGCGCATGTTGTCGATGCCGGTGTTCGATGCCGCGTCGAGTTCGAGCAGATCGACAAAACGCCCCTCGTCAATCGCCGTACAAGCGGCGCACACTCCACATGGCGTCGCCGTCACGCCCTGCTCGCAGTTGAGGCTTTTCGCCAGAATCCGCGCCAGCGTGGTCTTGCCGACGCCGCGCGTGCCGGTCAGCAGATAAGCGTGGTGAACACGCCCCCGCGTCAGCGCGTTCTGCAACGCCGTCACCACATGGGACTGCCCCACCAGCTCCGCGAAAGTTCGGGGGCGCCATTGGCGGGCAAGCGCTTGATAACTCATGTCGGGTATTCCGGAGAAAAGGGAGGCAAAAAAAACGAATCGGGCAACGAGTTATTTTACATCAAGCCTCCTCCCATTGCGGGCTGCTCTCCCCCACCGCCTTCTTTGAAAAGAAGGACTGGAGGAGAAGCATCAAAATGGGTGGCGAGCCGAACCCCCGGCACTTGCACAAACTCGTTAGGGCTGCTTTCTTCCGAACCTGACCCGGTTGGCAAGCGTGCAATGCGGGGCGACCCGCCGAAAAACGGTTTTCTTCCGGCATGGAAGGGGCGAATTATAACAGAGCGCGGAGATCAGGTATAAAGCGTCGAAATCGGGCGTCGGTTGCCCGCCCATCCCTTTGAAAACCTCTGCATAAACGCCTCCAGTCTTCCTGCGCGAAGCCGCAGGGCACAGAATCCAGCCTTATGACTTCGTGAGAAAGAAAAAGAGCGCGTACCTGAACCGAAACCGCTCTGGCCTTTTATCTTGCCTACCTACCGGTTAATTTGTTAAACAAAATTTACAATCCCAACGAACATTTATTATTTTCGTAACTATTAACACAACAAGATAAAATTACTGTAGATTATTGACACTTTTGCACACTGAAAGGCGTGTCCATGCAAGGGCTGGCGCGGTCATACCAAAAGACATTCACAAGTTGCGATTCGTCTATCGTAACCATTTCCTTTTTGGGAAGCCTCCGCATAACTCCGCATCCATTGCTTGTCATTCTGCGCAAAGTCACAGGGTTCAGTGTTCGCGTGATGTCTGGATTCTGCGCCTACGCGCAGAACGACAGGAGTGGTTCTGCAATAGTTCCTTTAAGAAACGAAAAGATGCCCGTCGTCGAATGGGATTCGACAAAAACCGATGCTCAGGCGTCGCGTCATTCTTCTCACCCTTTTTCCCCAAAATTTTTTTGCTTCATTTCCCGTTGTTTTTTCTGCCAGCAATCACCCCGAAAGCACTTTACCCCCTGCCCCCACTAATAAAAAGGAACCATCATGAAAGCGACCTCCCGAATCGTGTCCATCGTTCTGGCGTTCTTTCTGGCGCTGATATTCTCCGCAAGCGCTGCATCTGCGTCGGGTGCCGTCGCTGACAGCTCTAGCACAACCGTTATCGGCTACAGCCCGAGCAACGAGCGCAGCCTTGCTGCCGCAGCCGGTGCGAAAGCAACGATCACGCCAAACGATGCTTCCAGCAAAATCATTAAAGCGCAAGAGTCGATTGCGCCCAAAGGGCTTTACGATGGTTATACCGAGCCGATCACTTTCAGTGGGTTTCCTGCCCACACCTGGATATCTAACCAGTATCAGAGCCGGGGAATTATTTTCAGCCCGTATTTCAGCATGTATTACCCGTATATTATCTCTCCGTTTGTTTACTTCATACAGTATGCCGACAATACTTATGATCCCGGTCTGTTTTGCGTATACACCGACTCTTTCTATGGTCCAGACGAGGGCTGCACTATGTCTGGCGTTTTTGTCAGCCCCAAAGACCCGACGAAAAAAATAGGAGCCAAAGCTATCGATCTGTGGATCGGCGGTCCTTTGCTGACGTCAAATACGGCGACCCTGCATCTGTACGATAAAAGCGGCAAGCAGATTTACGAGACCATCATCGACCTCCCCCCATTAAGCATACATCGCGAAAACATTCAATCTGACCAAGAATTTTATTTTTGGAAGATAACAACAAAAAACTACTTCATAATCGACAACTTTTCCGTAAAGCTCGCAGAAGCGGATGTCTCCGCAACGATCAAACTCGAAGCAGAGGCGGCGACAAGTCCCGGCGCATCAAAAGAGCCGGTCACCGGCAAGGATATTACGGTTACAGTCGATCTCAAGGACTCTCAAGGCAACGCCGTTACATATCCGTTCAAGAAATGTCTGTGGTCGAACATTCCGGATTCGGCGACCGGGCAGTTGACCTACAAGGACGGAGACCCGGACAACCAATGCAAACTCACCTTTCGATATCTCGCTAAAGGTGGAGCGTCACCGATGACCTACGGGCAGAAAACGATTGTCTTTATCGGAACAATCGACACCGACAGTGGTGAACAGGTTGTCTCGAAGATATATCAGTTCAAGGTGTTTTTTGACAAAACGGCGAAGGACAATGGCGGTGATACTCCGAACTGGTTTAAGTATTGGCCATTGGATGGGGCGGTTTCCCTGCTTGACCCTAACCTTGTTACATTCGATAAGACCTTACCTAAAGAAAAGGACGAAAATGGTAGAGGCACTGCCGGCTATTCGACGACGTTAGAAAGATATGGGGTTGATGCCATTAAAATTGGGGCGTTAGCAGCGGAAACCGAGGAATCGTACAGTATTGAGGCCACAGATATTTGCCCTGGCGGCAGCTTTGGCGGCGTCAAAGGGATCAACCTGCTCGAAGCGATCCTAGCGCATGAACTCCGGCATATACAGATCGCTAACAACTGGCGACCGGGCGGCATTTGGTCAGGGCGGAAAGACAGTGACTGCGACGACCCGGAAAACCCGCTAAGCCAGAAAAACTTTTGGTGCGATCAGTTGCCTGACGAGTACGAAACGGAATTGGGGACTTCTAACCAGAATGCAGACAGTTGCAAGCTTGCCAGAATAACTCCATCGTACGGAAGGTACGGTGATCAAGAATTCGATGCGAGGATGGCCGAGCGTGGAAAAAAAGGCGTAGCCGCCAACGACTGGGCCAACCCCGGCGCCCAGACAACGCCGGCGTTCAAATCGCTTTCCATCGCCCCCAAAGCGGAGGGACCGTCCTACAGCGGTGGTTTGCTGTCCCGAATCGAA
>Ga0209628_10001434_pt1 | contig 15431 bp, 13 predicted proteins | sample TergutCu122P4_FD_187285 | JGI IMG/M metagenome (GOLD analysis project Ga0209628, IMG submission 187285) | Cubitermes ugandensis P4 segment gut microbial communities from Kakamega Forest, Kenya - Cu122 P4 (SPAdes) (version 2) | ecosystem: Host-associated > Arthropoda: Insects > Digestive system...
ATAATTTCGAGTTTTATACGTTTTAAAAATCCTGCATAATCTTATAAAAGAAGTCGTTATTTCAACACGCATATACCGAATGGCTTCCGTCGTCGGGTTATGACAAAGCAATCGGCCCGGATATGGAAATCTACGGCGAACATTTTGAAGAAGTCTGGATCCCGATTGTAAAAAAAATAAATAAAAAAGATATTGACAAATTAAAATATATACAGTATAATATAACTGTGTATAAAAAACAAAAGGCACGCCGCAAAGCGGCTACGCCCAAAGATTTATTTAAAGTAATCGCCAAGTTTGGACGCTGGGGCGATTACTTTACGTTTGTTGTAAAAATGGCTATCAAAAAGAAAAATATTACCGTCCAACGAAAAATTATGTAAATAATCCGTTTCCATTTACGCATTTTTCCTACCCCTTTTCCGCCGCAAACGCGGGGAATGATATTTGCGTGAGGATAGGCGTAACCGCTCCACTTTATGCCTTTTGTTTGAAGTGTACGATAACACTTGAATGGGGGTTATTTTATATTTATATAAATAGGGGAATAAAATATTATGGAAATACAGAAATTACATTCGGTTATAGCTATGTTAGACGAAAAAAGCACGCATATATTTATAAATTTGAGGCGTGAATTGTCAACAACGGATGAACATTATGATAATACATTGCCGCATATAACGATTTCTATGTACGAAAAATATATTGATTTAAACGAACTTATTCAATGGACGAAACAAATAGCGGAAAATCATTTTAAGTTTCAAGTGATTTATAAAATAGTCGGATATTTCCCGCATAATTGTATAATGGCTGTCCCGGCATTTTCACCGAAATTATATGAATTATATAAAGATCATCATCAAAAATATGACGAATGCTGCCGTCCGTATAATATGTTTAAAAACGGCGAATGGCTTCCGCATACAGGTATAATGTACGCAAATAAAAAAGAAGATGCGATTGAAAATATCGGAAAAATAGCGGAAATATTTCCATGGATCGAAGCGGAAATCGTTTCGTTGCGAATAAGTGAATTTGCCAATAATACTTTTAATAAAATAATTGAATTTGAATTAAAAAATTTATAAAACTTTTTTTATTTTCCCCACAAATAAAAGTAAAAACGGAAAAATATACCCAAGTATAATCGAAGAATACGATAATATATTCGTGTAAAAATATTCGGCGTCAAAGATATTTTCGCCGATAAGATACGCGAGTATAAATATAATAACCGCAATCGGGATCATAAAAAAATTCGTGATTTTTTCGTTTGTTGAAGAAAATAAAGTTTTGAATATATTCGATAAAATAAACCAATAATATGTGATCATGATAAAATCCGTAAATGTCCATAATATAATAAAAAACGTTTCAAAACTTTGGATCAATCCGGCAGATTTCATGCTTTTGAATATCATATAAAAAGGCATGGGTAAATTTACCGCAGTTTCGGCGTTGAAAATCCCGATGATTGAAATCATGGCGAGAACGTTAAATAAAACAGTAACAAGCATAAATTTTGTCGCTGTGCGTTTGAATGTGCCGATATAATTGATATGTTCGCCTAAAAATAACGAAAAAGTCAATAGAGACCATAAACTGATAAACGGAACTAACGATTTTAAAATATCAATAGAATCATAAAAAGTCACGGGATAAAGGTTTTTCGGATTTATATTAAATAATATAATAAAAAAAGCGATTATAAAAACAATAAATATTATAATAAACGAAAATTCCGCAAATCTCGCGAAAAATTCGATATTCCTGCGTACGGCGAATAATGCGAATAAAAGTAAAATAACGATAAAAAACAGCGGAGATACATTTGGAAAAATCGATAATATAAACTTTTCCCCCAAATTTTGCAAGAAAAAAGAAATAAAAAATAAAACATGAATAAAAAATATAAATAAAATTATTTTACCGATGATTTTCCCGAAAACCATTTCTACGATTTGCGATAAAGATTTGTCACTGTGATTTTTTATAATTTGATTTAATATAACGATAAGAAGCAAAACCGGCAGCAAAGTTATAACAGGCGAAACCCAGCTTGTTTTTGATATAAATACCCCGGAATCCGGCGTCATGATTCGTGTTATTCCGGCAACGGCTGTGAAAAAAAAGAATATCATAATTTGACGGACGCTGATTTTTCTTTCCATAATTATCATTTTCTCCTTTTTGCCGTCACATTGATTTCATATTCTATATTTTTAAAAATATCCGGCCAATTATTTTTTATAACATGCCATTTATACGGATGTTTTATATTCAAAATTTCACCGATATTCAAAAAATCCGTTTCTGTTTTTTTTGATATTTCTATTAATTCTTCTATTTCGGATTTTATTTTATTACTTTGCAATTCGTTTAATTGATTTATATCAATATCATTTTTCGCGGTTGATTCGTCTAATTTTGTTTCGATTTCAATTTTGAATATAACTTTTTCCGGTATATTGTTTTTATCAAATTCACAAGATATTTTATTTTTAGAATTTTTTATCGAAAAAACAAATAAATCATTATTTTCGTCGGTTATTTCAATATCCGACATTTTTAAAGTTTTGATTATAATAATATAAGATCGTACAAGAGAATGGGGAAGATAATCGATTAATTTTCCGTCTTTTATGATACCCAATCCGTCGAAATCGAATGTGTATTTTTCATCAGATTCATCAGATTTATCAAATTTATCATTGGTTTCTATCGGACTTTTTTTAACCGCAAGAACGGGAATAAGTCCGGTTTTGTTTTCTGAATAAAATAATTGCATGATATCTTTCAAATTCTTTTTTGTCAAAGAACTCAAACGTGTTTTATCGTTTACCAAACCGTCAAGTCTCGCGTCCGCGTCGATTTTTGAAAATAAAATCTTTTTTATAAAATTTTCGCTTGACATATCTTTTGTAATAAAAGCGTAAACGTCAAGCCGCATATTCGTTTTTTTTGTATAATAATCGATAAAATAATCCAAATTATTTTTCGCTGTATTTTCGCCGATTAAAATATATTCAAGATGCGAATCGTTAAAACTTTTATTTGTCAGGCTTTGGATTTTTTCAAATGTTTTATTAAAAGTATTGGATTTTACGTTAAAAATGTTTTTATTTGCATTTGATTTATCATTTTTGTTTCCCGGTTCTTCGCCGCTGATATAACTTATACCGAATTCATTCGATTTTAAATCGATATCGATTCCGCTTGATATGATAAAATCAAATGTTTTCAATTCAACCGGCATTGGGATTTTATCTTTGTTTATATAAATCAAAAAAAATAAAATGATTCCCATTATTATATATTTAATTGTTTTTATTTTCATAAATCAATGCTCCTACCTATTGGGTTTCCTGAAAAATGTATCCGCGAAAAACGATTTGCCTTCGTTTGAAACAAACGGTACGAAATACGGTACGCCGAAAGATTCGACTGAACATAAATAATATACAAATCCTGCGGCGGCGAATGCGATTCCGAAAAACCCGCCGAAAATTGCGCATGCTATAAATATATACCGGCATATCCTGATCGAATTTAAAAATTCCTGATTTGGAATCATAAAACCTGTAATTCCCGTTACAGCCGCAACGATCACAACAAGAGGCGAAAGGATTTTCGCCGAAACAGCCGCGTCGCCTATAATCAAACCGCCGATGATCGGTACGGCTTGACCTATCGTTTTCGGCATTCTAATCCCCGCTTCGGTTAAAACTTCAAAAGCCAATGTCAAAAATAATATTTCCTGGATCGACGACAGCGCCACTTCCTGTTTGCTTTTAATAATTGCCAGCGTGATCGCATTATTTAACAGTTCCTGATGATAACAAACTACCGCGATATAAATTGCGGGCAAAGTTAATGCGATAACGGCGCAGATATATCTGATTATTCTTAAAAAAGTCGCAACGGCGTAATTATTGGAATAATCGTCGGTTGCTTGAAAATACATATTTAAAACTGCGGGAATAATAATTGCCGTAGGAAATCCGTCGACGATTATGCCGATTTTGCCTTCCATAATATTCGAACAAAATTTATCCGGCCGTTCCGTAATAATCGAACGGGGAAAAATAGAATGTCGTTTGCCTGTCAAACGTTCTTCAAAATCCCCGATACTTAAAATATTTGCGCAATTTATATTTTTTATTTTTTCTTTTACTGCATTTAAAATATTTTCTTCTGTTACGCTCCCCATATAAATAACCGCCGCAGGGATCGAACTTGTATTGCCGACGGATACGCCGTCGATTTTTAAATCAACGCTTCTTATATAACGTCTTACAAGCGCCGTATTGATCCGTATCACTTCGATAAAAGCATTTTGGGGGCCTTTTATCACCGCTTCGTTCGACGGTTCGGAAAGCGAACGCGTTTGGAATCCTTTCACTTCAAACAACGCGGCTTTTTTTTCTTTATCGGATATGATCGCGACAGAACCGTTTAATATATCATTTATGATCAATTCTATATTTTCTTTTACGTCGGTATTGATATGATAGATTTCGATATTTGCGATATTTTGTATAAAATCTTTTTCATTTTTTGAATTTTGAATTTTTTCGTTTATTTTCAACGGTTTTAAAACAGCAGTGTCGAATAAATCGATATTTACGAGGCCGTCGATAAAAATAATGGGCAAAATCATGTCGTTAATTTTTATTTTTTTATATATGACATCAGAATTATTTCCGAGATATTTTTTTATATTGGCAAAATTCACATCGTCGAATTCGTTTATTTTATTTATGAATTCCCGTGTGATTTTACCGTTCCCCGCCGTATGGGTATGAATATAACGCCATAAATCAAACATAAAATTTTTTCCTTTATTTTGGTTGTATTGATATTATTTGTGGAATTGTTATTTTTTATACATTCCGTAATTGTGATCGAAGCGAAGCAATAACGAAAAATTTCAATTCATTTTTGCGATTTCTTTTTTTAATTTATTGATGATCTTTTTTTCCAATCTTGATATGTATGATTGTGAAATGCCGAGAATATCGGCGACTTCTTTTTGCGTTTTTTCTTTTCCGGTCTCCAATCCGAACCGCAGGTTTATTATGATTTTTTCACGTTTGCCGAGTTTTGCCATTGCGGTGAAAATCATCTTTTTTTCTTCGCTTTCTTCTATGTTTCTGTGAACTACGTCACAATCCGAACCGAGGATATCCGATAACAATAATTCGTTGCCGTCCCAATCGACGTTTAACGGTTCGTCTATCGAAATTTCGTTTTTTAAGTTGACATTTTTTCGCATGTACATCAATATTTCATTTTCGATACACCGCGAAGCATATGTGGCAAGTTTTATATTTTTATCGGTTTTAAATGTATTTATGGCTTTCATTAAACCGATCGTTCCGATAGAAATCAAATCTTCTATTCCCGCACCCGAATTTTCAAATCTTTTTGCGATATATACGACTAATCTTAAATTCCGTTCGATCAATATCGTTTTCAAAGACGGATCGCCGTCAAGTTTCGATATGATATCAAATTCTTCTTCGGCCGATAACGGGGGCGGCAAAGTATCCGAACCGTTTACATAATATAAACTGTTTAATTCGTTATCCCATAAAACATATTCGTTTATTTTAAATTTTATTGTATCAAAAAAATCAATTAAAATATCATCTATTGTTTTCATATCGGTACTCCTTGTGAATAAAAACGGCGCGTGCGCCGAACGGAGTTCGGCTATGGCGTCGCGCCCTACGAAATTTAATTTTCTATAAGAACTGCGGGAAAAATCCCGCCGTATTTTTCGTTATATTTTTCATTTGTTTTGTTATCTACTGCGATTATGGCGCGTATATCCGAATATTTTTCGTTTTTCTTTTTATATTTTATGTAATCCGGAGAAAAAGCGGGGAGAATATAATTTGCGCCTGCGATTGATTTTAACGGTATCAATCTAAATTTTAACGATTGAAACTTTTTTATATGATCGAAACTGTTAAATTCATATCCGCCAAGATATGAAACGGAATCGTATAAAAAAAATTCCAATATTGTCGGATCAAATAAATTTAATATGCTTTTTAAATTTACGATAATCACCGGAAGCGAACTGATCGGATCATATAATAAATTTCCGGAATCGACGATCGTTTTTAATTGAATTTCCTGATCCATAAAACCGATAATGATTTCCGTTTCTTTTATTTCCGAACGGCGTTTAAAAATAATGCCGGTAAGAATGATAATAAAAACGCAAACTCCCGCGAATATAATGATCGTTTTTGCGGACGGCACATCAAATTCCGTATTGATTATATGATTTGTTTCGGGATTTTTAAATTTTATCAAACCGGAAAGATAATAAAGAGCTTCGATGCCGCCTCCGAGCATAAAACAAGCGGAATAAAAAATTAAAAATATTTTCGAGAATCGAATCAACGAATTTATATTAAAAGCGATAAAACACATAATAACCGAAACGGCTATATTGATGATCATATCCGGAATGATCATTTTTTCACTGTCGTATAAAAAAGTAAAAATACAATAGATCGCTCCCATCGCGCTTGATAAACAAAGCCTGCTTACTTTTAATTTTAATCCCAATATTTTGCCGGCGGCAAATAAAGCCAAAAAATCCATGCAAAAATTCATAAGAAAAACCACGTCGGCATATATCACATGTCTCAAATATTTTCACTCTCCGTTTGAAAATAATATATATCTATTCGTATTATATTCTTCAAGGAGTAAAATATATGTCGTTTTATATTTAATTTATCATAAAATCTCTTGCATTAATTTTAAATTTATTTTATAATATAATAAAGAATAATTTAGGGTAAAAGGGCAGACCATATCAAAATATTAATCAAAAATATAAAGGAGCATAAAAAATATGTCAAATAAATACGATATAGCCGCGTATGTCTGGCCCGCATATACGGGCGACGAAAAAAGAACGAAAATATTCTGGCCCGACGGGATCGGCGAATGGCAAACGGTTAAAAGCGCCGTTAAAAAATTCCCGGAACATAACGCGCCGAGAAAACCTTTGTGGGGATATGTGAACGAAGCCGATCCCTATGTCATGGAAATGCAAATCGAAGCGGCGGTAGATCACGGCGTAAATGTTTTTATTTACGATTGGTATTGGTATGACAGGCGCCCGTTTCTCGAAAATTGCCTCAACGAAGGTTTTTTGAAAGCGAAAAATCATGAAAAAATGAAATTTTATCTTATGTGGGCAAATCACGACGCGACTTATTTATGGGATAAAAGAAATTCTCATGATCAAGATTGTGTAATTTGGAAAGGCACGGTTGACCGCAGGGAATTTGAAATTATCACGAAACGCGTTATAGAAAAATATTTCAAACACCCGTCGTATTATTGCATAAATCATTGTCCCGTGTTTATGATATACGATATCGATAATCTTTTAAGGGCGCTTGGGGGAATCGATGCGACTGTATCGGCGTTTAATTGGTTCAGGAACGAATGCGAAAAATCGGGGCTTGACGGATTGCATTTGCAATTATGCAAATGGAGCGAATATGTTCCGAGCGTAGCCGGATTCGATATTAGAGACGGCGCGACGACAAGCGAAATTTTTAAAGCTTTAAAATTTGACAGTCTGACGAATTATCAGTTTGTGCATTTTGTAAATATCGACAGGGATTATAACGAAATCGTGGACGATGTTTTGAAAGAATGGGAATTTAACGAAAAAATGTATAAAAAACCGTATTTTCCCCATATTTCAGTGGGATGGGATACCAATCCGAGATTCGAAGAATTTAAACCGGGCATCGTTAAAAACAACACCCCGGAAAATTTCGCCAAAGCTTTAAGGCACGCGAAAAAATATGCCGACGATCATCCGGACCAGCCGCCGCTCATAACGATAAACAGCTGGAACGAATGGACGGAAATGTCGTATCTGATGCCGGACGATTTATACGGTTACGGTTATCTTGACGCCGTAAAAAAAGTATTTTTAGATAATAAATAATAAATAAAAGATAATAAATAATAAAAATAAGGAGAAAAAAACAAATGCTTTTTTCAAGCCTGCCGTTTCAGTTCTGGTTTTTGCCGTTATTTTTTATCGTTTATTTTGCGTTCAAGAAAAGAACGCACAAAAATATCATATTGCTTGTATTTTCGCTGTTTTTTTACGCATGGGGAGAACCTGTCTATGTTTTTTTGATGATATTTACGATTTTGTGCGATTATATTTTCGGGTTTCTTATTTCGAAAAATATCGACGAAAATAATAAGAAAAAAGCCAAACGTTACGTGATCGCGTCTGTTATTATTAATTTATCCGTTCTCGGTTTTTTCAAATACGCTGATTTTTTCATAGGCAATTTAAGTTTAATTCCGGCGTTTTCGTTTCTGAAACCGATTGGATTGACTTTGCCGATCGGGATATCGTTTTATACATTCCAAACGATGTCTTATTCGATCGATATATACAGGGGCGACGCCAAAATGCAAAAAAATATCGTCACATACGGGGCGTACGTCGCTATGTTCCCTCCGTTGATCGCCGGGCCGATTATACGTTATCATACGTTAGCAGAACAACTGATAAACAGAATTGAAACGACGGACGATTTCGCTATCGGACTGCGCAGATTTATCGCGGGGTTAACGAAAAAAATATTTATAGCCAATACAATGGCGGAAGTTTGCGATAATATATTATATAAATACAGCGACGGGTTTGCGGGTTCGATCGGGGCGTTGGGGATGTGGATCGCGGTTATCGCTTATACTTTGCAAATTTATTACGATTTCAGCGGATATTCCGATATGGCGATTGGACTTGGGCGAATGATGGGGTTTCGTTATCTCGAAAATTTCAATTATCCCTACATATCAAAATCCGTTACGGAATTCTGGCGCAGATGGCATATATCGCTTTCAAGCGTTTTCAGGGATTATGTATATATCCCATTAGGAGGCAATAGGGTCAAAATAGCGCGCTGGATTTTGAATATGATGATCGTTTGGTTTTTAACGGGATTATGGCACGGCGCGGAATGGACGTTTATTTTATGGGGCGTTTATTTCGGCGTATTATTAATTATAGAAAAGCAATTTTTACAAAATAATATTTTAAAAATCCCGGTATTGAATCATATTTATACAATCACGGCATTTATGTTTGGCTGGATCATATTCAGGGCGGAATCCGTTTCACATATCGGGACGATATTATCGGGTATGTTCGGCGCGAACGGTTCCGGAAGTATGTTCAACCTCGCGCAGAACGGATTGATTAAGCCTATTCATTTGATTATGCTGATAATTGGAATTGTATGTTCGATACCGGTTTCGGGGAAAATAAAAACGATCCTCGAAAAAAACGCGAAAACGGCGTATATGATCGATATAGCGTCAATCGGAGCGTTTATTTTGTGTATAATCACGCTTGCGCAGGGAGCATATAATCCGTTTATATATTTCAGATTTTAATTGTTTAGGGTAAATAGTTCCTGTAAATTATAATAGGACGTATAATTCCTATTAAAAATTTAAAAACGAATCAAAATGAATCAATCACAAATAAATAATTAATTTTTATATTTTTATATTTTTTATATTGAGGTTTTTATGGTTTTTTCTAAAAGATTAAAACAATTACGAAATGAAAAAAATATTACCCAAAGTCAATTAGCCCAGATTTTATCAATGAATATCAGATCAATCCGAAAATATGAAGCGGAAGAAATGGAGCCGACTCTTTCTGTATTAATAGCAATCGCGGATTATTTTAAAGTTTCTATAGATTATCTTGTTGGGCGGTTGGATACAAAAAATTACAGTATTATATCAAATGCCCGAATTACCAAAAGAATAAAACCGGGGGAACCGGGGGAAAAACAAATATGACTATCATGACTATCGAACAAAAAATAAAAAAACTCGCCGAATATATCGGCGAATCGAATCATATTGTTTTTTTCGGCGGCGCGGGAGTTTCGACTGAAAGCGGCATACCCGATTTCCGCAGCGGTTCGGGTTTGTATAATCGTAAAAACAAAGACGAAGAATACGATTCTTCGCCTGAAATCATGCTTTCAAAAACGTATTTTTATAATAATACCGAAAAGTTTTATAAATTCTATAAATCAAAAATGCTGTATCTCGGCGCCAAACCGAATAACGCGCATAAAATCCTCGCGAAACTTGAACAAAAAGGCAAACTCAAAGCTGTCGTTACGCAAAATATAGATCATTTGCATCAAGAGGCAGGATCAAAAACAGTCGTCGAACTTCACGGGACCGTAAAAAACAATGATTGCCTTGATTGCCGTAAAAAATTCGACGTAAATTATATTATAAAAAGCGCGGGAATACCCTATTGCGACAACTGCGGGGGTATTATAAAACCCGATGTCACTCTTTATGAAGAACAGTTAAATTATGAAACCGTAAATTCCGCGATCAATTATATTATTAAAGCGGATATGCTGATTGTCGGCGGGACTTCTCTCGCGGTTTATCCCGCCGCTTATTATGCGGGGTGTTTCTTTTCCCAAAATAAAAATATAAACAAAAAAAGCGTAATCATTAATAAATCCGCGACCGAATACGATTCAATGTTTGACATATCGATCGGGGAAGGGATCGGCGGCGTTTTGAGCAAAGCGTATTATGAATTGTACGGGGAACAGATTCCGGAATAGTCCGGAAAACCGTCTCCGAAATTAAAAACAAAAAAATATATATTATATTTTAGGAGGAAAATCATGAAAATAGCAAAAAATTTTAAACTGTTATTTATTATTTTAGCAATAGCGCTTTTTCCGGTAATGGCAAACGCTTGCGGAAAAACCGAAAACAGCGCGAATAATGACAACCAATCCGCCGTAACAAATGAAAATATTTCGGAACCGGAAATTCCTGCCAAAGCTCTCGGCCGTTTTGACCGTATCGACACCGGACTCCCCGATAGAGATTTCGAGGGATATACTTTTAATATCGCTTCTTGGTTTGTCGGTATCTGGGAAGGAGACGGCGGCAATGACGGTTCGGATATTTGGGTGGAAGGAGAAGTCGGGGAAGCGCTTAACGATTCGGTGTACCGCAGAAATAAAGCAATAGAAGAAAAGTATAATATCAATATCAATATGATAAGAATGGATATAGAAAAAATGAATACTGCGGTAAGAAATACAGTATCAACCAACGACAACGCATACGATTTGGTGTATCAAAGGCAGGGGAATATCAGTACGCTTATTACCGCGGGATATTTAACAAATTTATATAACGTGCCGTATTTGAATTTCGATAAACCGTGGTGGGACAAACGCTCGGTAGACCAACAATCGATAGACGGAAAAGCATTCATAGCTGCGTCGGACCTGATTAGAACAGACAAAAATTCGGAGTCATGCGTTTTGTTTAATAAGCAGTTTGCGCAAGATTTCGGATTCGAGAATTTATACGAAGTAGTAAAAAAGGGCGACTGGACGATTGACTATTGGATGGAAATGAACAAAGGTTTAGCAAAAGATGTGAACGGCGACGGAATTCTGAACACAAAAGATTTTATTCCTATTGACGGCGAACGGTTGACGTCTCTGCTGCTGTTTAACGGGGCGGGCAGTACATTTGCACAAAAAGACGCGGACGACCTGCCGTTCTCATCTTTTATGTCTCCCCGTAATCTTGACGTATGCACTAAAATAATGGAACTGATGGACGACCATTCGCTTTATGTAAATACATACGGGGAAACGTTTAAAAATAACCGAAGCATCTTTTTCATACATCTGATAAACCAAGTAATCAAGCTCAGAAGTTTTGAAACAGAATTCGGAGTGCTTCCCGTACCCAAATACGACAAGACTCAGGCAGATTATTACAGCAACGTTAGCATACATCATGCGGGGCTTTTGTCTGTCCCTATAACGGCTCCCGATATGGAGAGGACAGGTATTATATTAGAAGCTCTTTCCGCAGAGTCAAGATTTACGGTCATGCCGGCGTATTACGATTTAGCTCTCAAAAGCAAATATTTGAGAGATGATGAAAGCGAAGAAATGCTTGATATAATATTTAACAGCAGAATATACGACCTCGGCGAGTTTTTTGGCTTCGGCGGTTTATCATGGACATGGACGACAATTATCGAAACCAAAAACCGGGACTTCGTATCCATGTACGAAAAGGTTGCAGGCAAAATACAAAATGATATAGATAAACTGATAGAAAAAATATCAAGCCTTGATTAAAAACACAAAAGGGGCTCCCGCACGATTAATACATTCTGTTAATCAATCGTACGGGAGCCCCGAAATTTAGCAAATGAAGAATAATTATTAATCAAACAGGATTTTTAATTCCCTCGTCTGACCGTTCCAACTGACTTTTCCGTTGTATCTCAACGCCAGCAATTCCAGGTCTATAAGCGTCACGCCGTTTATAGCAAAACTTTCGACTAACGCGCCCGACAAATATGTCTTTATATCTGTATAAACATACTTACATTTGAACGCGCCCGGTTTGTTTGCCGTGTCTTTTGTTACATTCATCGGCTTAAACGCTTTGTTTTTATTCCGTTCGACGCTCAGCGTTCTTTTTGAGCCGTCCCATTTGACCTCAAAACCATAGTTCGCCAAATCTTCGACGACGACCATTGTCACGCCCGCTTTTATGCTCGTGGGGATTGCTTGGCCGTTGATATAAGCCGTTATGTCGGAGTACAGCACATCGCCGAGCGGGTCGTTGATTTTGTATGTGCCGGAGAGAGGCTTAGGTTCAGGTATTGGGTTTAACTGCGGTTGGCTGCCGCTTTGCACAAAAAATTCCAATGTATATTCAGTTCCGGGATAACCCAAGCTAGTCAACTCCACATAATATGTTCCTTTGGATAATTTATATGTTACTGTTTTTGTAAGGACGGCGTCTTTTTCCCTGATTTCAGTATTTCCTTCTTCATTGCCGTCTACTTTCCCCAAAATACTATTCCCGTAATCGGCATTTTTTTCGTCATGCAGTAAAGTAAGAGAGGAAGCGGCATTGATCCTGTCATCGCTGCTGGGCACCAGTTTAACGGTCTTTTTAATCGACAACGTAGTTTCGGCAGCAAGGGTAAATTTCCAATAGTATTGATCCGGTGACCAGTCTCTATGGCAACTGGTTTGTTTTACTATTGCTTTTGCGGGATCGATAGTCGGAGCTTTCTCCTTTGTCCAGCCTCCGGAGTTTGATACCGGTTTAATCGAATTTATCTTGAGTGTTGCGCTGCTGCCGTCTTCTAACGAATGCGCGATTTCGATGGTATACACGCCTTTGTCAAGATAAAGAGTGCCTTGCTTGGAAAGGAACGTCCCATTCGTTGAATGATAGCCTACAAGGAAATCTCCTGCGAGTTCTCTGCCGGCAAGCGGTCCGCCTGTGAGACCGACATATGGAAACGCAGCATTGCCTCTATCCGATCTATAAATCGTACGGACCCAGGCTTGTTCGTTTATTGCGGCGCCGGGCATACTGAGAGTCATAACAACTTCGCTGGCGGCCGCAAGATTAATCTTGTAATAAGCGATGTCAACAACGTTAGTGAACGTACCGCTTTGTCCCGCTTTAAGTTCCGCCGCGCCCGCTTGGTCGGCGCCCGGACCCACCGCCGTCCCGGACTTGGAATCATCTGTACTGTTGCCGGTATTGCCGGTATCGCCTGTGGACGACGCGCCGCCTTGCAAGCCGGTAGTGGCTATGTTTGAATAGGGGGTTTGCGCTCTACCACCGTCGCCGGTAACCCACCAAATATAGACGCGGTAGTAAACGGTTTCAGTACCCTTCCATTTATCGCTTTCCTTTTCCTCCGGCTCCGCCCATATAGCTGAATATGTGTTCGGGGCAATCAGGCAATTCTCAATAAAAACTTCATTCGGGTATGCGCCCAAAAAATAAGCCCACTCGCCGTCGTCAATTTTGTACTCCACACATATGTGTGTTTCGCTTTCGTAGTCAGTACGAAGCCCGTTGATTTTGAAAGTTATCTCCACATGCCCGCGCCCATGACCATCTTCTTTGGGAAGTTCTTTTACGGTGAGGTCATACGGGGTTTGAGCTTTTTTGTCCGGGGTCACCGCCATTGCGGGGATTGCCATAACCGACAGGCACATCACCAGTGCCAAGAGTAAAGATAATGCTTTTTTCATGTTTTTTTCCTCCAACAATATAAAATTTGTTCGTACCATGCGAAAATTCAAACGCTATCGAAAATAGTTATAATCTCTATTGAAGTTTATATTAATCAAGAGTAAGGCGAATTTCTCTTGTCTGCCCGTTCCATGAAAATTTTCCGAATTTACCCAAATCATCAAAATTCATCAATGTCACGCCGTTTATCGCATAGCTCTCAACCAATGTGCCGGAGACATATGTTTTAATATCCGTGTATAAGTATTTTTGTTTGAATGTCCCCGGTTTATTTACAGTATCTTTTTGTACCGGCAGAGGCTTAAATTCTTTGCCTTTGTTCAATTCTACCTTCAATGTCCTTGCCGTTCCATTCCAAGATACATTGAACCCATATTTTGCCAAATCTTCGACAACCACCAATGTTTTGCCTGCAATTATACTTGTGGGTATTGCGTGACCATTAATATACGCCGTGATGTCCGAGTATAGTACGTCGCCCAACGGGTCGCCTACTTTCGCCGATGCGCCGCCGCTCGTAGTAAATTCCAGCGTATATTCAGTACCGGGATAGCCTGCGCCATTACTCAACTCCACATAATATGTACCTTTCGGCAATTTGTATGTTATTGTTTTCGTAAGAACGGCGTCTTTTTCCCGGATATCCAAGGAATAGATTTCCTTGCCGTCGACCACTCCATAAATATCATTCCCAAAATGGGGATTTGTTTTGTCATCCAACAGGCTAAGACGGGAACTGGCATTGATCCTGTCATCGCTGCTGGGTACCGGTTTAACGGTCTGTTTAATCGATACCGTAGCGTCGGCGGCAAGGATAAATTTCCAATAGTATTCATCCTGTGACCATTCTTTATGGCAACGGGTTTGCTTTACGATTGCTTTTGCGGGATCAATAGTTGGCGCGCTCTTCTTTGTCCAGCCTCCGGAATTTGATACCGGTTTAATCGAATCTATCTTGATTGTTGCGCTGTTGCCGTCTAACAACGTGTGTGCGATATAAATGATATATACGCCTTTGTCAAGATAAAGAGTGCCTTGCTTGGAAAGGACTGTCCCTTTCTCTAAAGCGCCTATCCAGAGAGAGTCCGAGAGTTCTCTGCCGGCAAGCGGTCCGCCTGTGGGACCGCCATATATCCCCATAGCATTGCCGCCATCGGGTTCACGAATCGAAGCGATCCAGACTTGTTCGTTTATTTTGGCGCCCGGCATACTGAGGGTCATAACAACTTCGCTGACGGCCGCAAGATTAATCTTGTAGT
>Ga0209628_10001435_pt1 | contig 15426 bp, 18 predicted proteins | sample TergutCu122P4_FD_187285 | JGI IMG/M metagenome (GOLD analysis project Ga0209628, IMG submission 187285) | Cubitermes ugandensis P4 segment gut microbial communities from Kakamega Forest, Kenya - Cu122 P4 (SPAdes) (version 2) | ecosystem: Host-associated > Arthropoda: Insects > Digestive system...
TAAAGGTGGCTGTATGGTTTCGACGCGGTCTTCTCATCTTTCCTGCTCCTTTCTATGCGGCTCGCACCGCTCAGTTTAAAGCAGAGTTACACTTATCACACCGTCCGAATTTCCGGAGCCACTTCTCTGGCACACTTTGACGTTAGGCAAAAGGAGACTCAATGACCTCAAAAACTGAGCGAGAGCGCCGTAAGGCCATAGTCCACGCGATTGTCCAAAGGCAAAGAGCCGAAGCCATTGCGGCAATGCCAATTTCACAAGGTCAACTTTTCCAACTGTTCGACTATCTGGACAGCGCCTTGGAAAATGGCTGCGATCATTCTCTCAGGCTCACACGCCAATTTCTTCAAGCCAATGGCCTGCCAGAAGCTGCAATTATTCCTTGGCTCGGTAATTATGGCGGCCACTGTGACTGTGAAGTCCTCGCTAATGTAGAGGAAGCGTGGCAGCAATGAATCAGCTTCGGCCTAACATTGCGTTCAACCCGGACGGCTTCGCCGCCGGTTAGCGCGGGCGTTAGGTTTTACATCACACACCGAGGAAATTGAAATGCCAAATGGGAAACCCGGAGATCATCCATACACTGATTTTTTCATCCACAAAATTCATGTTTTTCCAGAAGACATGGCGGCAATGTTAAGCGCTATCCATTCTGTATCACCTCGCTTGGTTGAGCCTCTCGGAGATTCAGATATGTGGGATTGGGAGGCTGGTAAAAATCTCGATATTGGGCGCGAAAAACTCAGAAAAATAATCGCTGACAATAAAATTCCCTTCAGTGATTAAAATTGAGCCTGACATTGCGTTCAACCAGGACGGCTTCGGTGCCGGTTAACTTAGGCGTTAGGTTATGAATCTCACATGGACCATTTTCGTTGACTGCAACTCTGAGCCTTCAGCAGCCAAAGTCGCCACTCGTCTTTTCCAGCGAGCAGGTATTGCTGTTCCAATGTTTTCAATCGAGTCTTATCATAAAGGCGGCTTCAAGGTCATGGCCCGCACGCTCAGCCCGCCAGTGTCGTGGTCTGAGTTCGTGGTCAATTCTCTTTCGCTCGCACAAAGCGTTGCACGGCAATGGATACTCAGCGGTTGCATAACATCAGAGCTTGATGCTTGGTCTAATTCACCCGCTGTCCCAGGTGTCGTGGCCTTGCATCTTACTGCACAATTATGATCCCTCAAGAAACACATTCAAAGTGATTGATAATAACGTAGGTATCAGGCACACACTGACCAACGCCAGGTTGAAAAAGGAAAAAGATGAAACACGATTACTTTGGAAAAATTGAAAAAGGTTGGGCGGGCTTTTCCTCAGAATACAAGATCAAGATTCCTTATTTTGAAAAAGAAGTCGACGTTCTGTTGGGCGAAGAGTTTGACGAAGAAGGCGAAGAAATTGAAACGCCACCGACCAATCAGCAGGTAACCGAGTTTGAACAAACGCTGAAGGAGTTTTTGGGTGATATTGAAAGCATCATTGCTGATATTCAGCAGTCTGCTTTCAATTATTACCATAGTTTTTACGCAAAATACTACGAAAAGCCATTTGAAGTTCTTTTTGAAAATGAAAAGGTTCATAAAACTGAAAATGGCGAACTCCATCCTCCGCTCAACATTGACACGAAGGAAAAGCATTTTGAGTACATGAAAGATATGCTGGGCTGGATACGAATCTTAGCCGGGAAGACAATAAAAATACCCATTCATTACGCGCTTGACGAAGAGCATGGGCTTGAATTGAAAATGGTGAACAACAAAGTGGAAGCCGTTGATGGGATTGCACAAACTTAAAAATCATACGCAGCTTTACTCCGTCTCAGAGCATCGCACCCTGTTGCTATCATCTGACATTGCGGTCAACCCGGTCGACGCCATAGCCGGTTAGTTTGGGGTTAGGTTGTTCGACACATCATGGGCGCTTACAATATTCTTCATGCCACCTTATTGTGTCCTCGTTGCGGTGCGCTCGTTGACACCGACGTGGAGTGCCACTTCGGCTACACCTCCGAGATGCGCAACCTTTGCATCGGAGATTGTTATCCGTCGCACAAGCACAAAGAAAACCTTATCTCCACTGACGGTTGGGGCTATATGGAGTGCCCGCTTTGCGGCAAAGATGCTCATTTACTTGTGCAAGTTCGCGAAGGCATTGTCGTCGCAGTGGTGCCGGATTTACACAAAGCGCCATATATCTCCGACGAAGAGGTTTAACTTCGGCGTTAGGCCGCTCAACCCGCATTAGGAGAGTCAAAATGCAGCCCATCAAACTCAAGTGCAACGCCATTCACTACCGCAAGGGATTTATTGAAATCTGGCCGGGAATACACGAAGGTTGCATCAATATCGAGGCGTGGGATATCGATTCCAATCTTGACATTTCAGAGCTTGAGTTTGCTCATGTCCCTGAAAGTGCGATTACGGGCAACACCGAGCTGGAGCTTGATTTAAAAACTGCCCAGGCGCTTGTCGATGCCCTTCAGTCAGCCATAAAGGGGTTATCATGACCCTGCGGCTAACCTTGCACTCAACCCGAGCGCGCTGAAGCACGGTGGTTAATTCAGGCGTTGAGCTGTCCAAGCAACCTTTGGTAGAAATCATGGAAAATTGGCCTTTTGATCAAGAAGAAAATGTGGCGGCTATCACAACGCGGCAAGTGTTGAGGGAGGGCCATGCTGTTTTGCGCGTTGTTCATTATTCCGACGATCATTCGTGGGCATTCACTTGCGGGACAACGGATGATCCTGCGGATGGATTGGTCGTTGGTATGGGCTGCATCGTGGAGAAAGATACGACGCTCTTATCAATCGCCGATCTGCCGCCAGGTTGGGGGGCGTGCCGTGAAGCTCCCGGTTTGCCGTGGGAACGATATGAGCTGGAAGATGGTTAATACCATACGTTCAGCTACCATTGCGCCTGATATTGCGTTCAGCACGGACGCTTCGCCTTCAGTTTTGACATCAGACATAGCCCACGTTGGATTCATTCGAAAGGAATCGTTATGAGTCATGCCAGTGCCTTCGATTGGAAAGGGATGGAAAACGCCGCGACTGCGCAACTCGTCGCGGTGGTGCGCCGCGCGCGCGCCGAATACCCGGACGAGCATATTTATGGGGCGATGTTCCACGAGTTCCACGGCGACGGCGACGTGATCTATTGGCCGTGCCTGACGGTGGGCACCGAAGAAATGCTGGCGCGGGTGCTTGCCGCGGCCAAGGCCGGATACGCAAAAGGTCGAGATTCCGCCGAGCTTGAACACGCGCTGCGCTGGTCAGGGCCGGACCTGGATTCGGTGCGGCCCATGATCGAAGCCGGCGAGGCCGAAGGGGCCTGGGCGCAGCGCTGCCAGACAGCGGCGGCCGCGGCGGGCGGCTTTGCGGCATGGGAAAAAGTTTACAACCGTTTTCTGCGCACCTTCCCGCGCGCGGCCAAGCGGGTGCGGACGGAACTGGTGCGCGAAGGCGTTGTCGGCAAGGATTTCATTGCGATCGCGGACGACGAGGAGGGCGAACTGATCCCCTTGAGCCTGACCAAGGCGCAACTCTCCCGCCATTTCCCGGAATACGACGAAGAGGCGCAAGAGCGGGCGCGTCTGGCCGCCTTGCCGGTGGCGGAGCGGCTGGCGGAGTTGATGCCGCAGGTGCTGCGAACGGTTGAGCCGGGGCCGCTGATCGATGGGTACGAGGAAATGGTACGCGAACTGGGCGAGGCCGCCGTTCCCGCGCTGCTCGATGCCGTGACCCGGCGTCGCGGCCAGGTGATACGCGCCATCATGCTGCTTGCGGAAATCAACCACTCGACCCCGGCGGTGATCGCGGCGCTGGAACAGGTCATGACCGACCGCAAGGTCGACAGAAACGCGCGCGCCTGGGCCGCCGGCGCGCTGGCCCGGCTCGACCGGATGGGCCTGATCGCCCGGCATGTGGCGCAACTGCCCATCGACATCGTGGCGCGGGGTTTGGCCGATCCGTTCACCTCGTTCCGCGATCACGGCAAACACCGCCCGCTCGATTACGGCCCGCTCGAAGCCGTGCTGCGCGAGCATCCCCAACTGGTCGAGGCCGTTGCCAAAGAACTGGAACCCGGACGCGGCTATTGCAACGTCGACGCCAGCGAAGCCCCCGCCGCCCGCGCCGGACTCGCATCGCCGCACGCCTTCATCCGCGAGCATGCCCGGTTGGTGCTCGAAGAGCTGGAGGAGCAATGAGCGCCGGCGCAAACAGGAATGCGCTGATGTTGGAAGGGAAAGGGAAAATGGATGCGGATACATTTATCAATGAGGCGCTCGTCATTGGCCAGAAGAGAGGTCTTCATGCTCTGCAACCGGTTCAGCAAGTTATCTTCGCGGTGTCCGAAGCTGAGGTGACTTGCGACATGGATGGCATCGATAGCCTCATAGAGCACTATGGGGCGGAGAGCCTTCCTCTGTTTGAGCGAGCCTATGCGGCGATTGGCGCCCTCGAAATTGCCGACGCTTTGAAGCGGCTTATAATGTTTCCTGCCTCAGAGGAATTTCTGGAACGCGTGAATTCACTGATCACAGAGCGTAGAGGGTATGGCTATGAAAGCATTCGCGCCTATGTCGCCGCGCGCATCTGAAAGGGCCAGGCACTTAACATTGCGGCCAAGGTGGAAGGCCTCACCGCCGCTTAACTTTGGCGTTGAGCAGTAGCCAACGTTAGATTTACGGGAGAATATCGTGGGGCGCCTGGAACTTGAAAATTTGCTACGCGAAAACAACGGAGGTATGGTTTCCGATCAGGTTCGCCTCTACGCTCTTGACGAACTGGAAGAAAGAAACGAGTGCTACCAAACTTCCGAGTACTGCCCCGGCTTCATAACGATCGGGGACGACAGCGGCGGAAGGGCGATCATTTGTGATGTTGAATGCGACGGTCCTATATATGTCGTCGATCATGGTTCAATGGCGCCCACTGATTTCGAAGAACTGGCTCCGGGTTTAACGGCTTGGAAAGCAGTGAATTTCACACTGAATGGTGATGGTCGGGGGTATCCGCTTCGGCCGCTACCTGCCGATCAAGAATAGGCAAGACAGGGCGGAATGAAATCTGCCCTTACTCCTCCATGTTCCAACGAATGGGTATCTCCGCGTATCCCAGCAACTCAACCGTTTCCTCGTCCGGCTGAATCACGCTCATCGGGTCGTTCAGGCTAAATCGGATACGCTCGGACTCGGCTGAGAACTCCATCTCTTCGGAGAGTCGAACGCACTGCACATCCCGCGAGAACCAGTGTTCACGGGGGTGCATATCGTCAGGGCTTTCCCCCGCGATAAGTTTGATCGTAATCACCAGAAAAGGCGCGGTACCCCGGCTGTCGTCATCCGCCTCGACAGCTTTCCCGGATTTGACGTAATGCTCCGTGTAGGACCGGGATCGCCAGGCAACCAGCACCTCGCCGGGGTCGCGCTTGAATACCAATCCGACGCTGAAGGCCGGGCAACGAATAACGTCCCCGACTGCCAGTCGGGTGGGGGATGACCGCCCGTGATACTCCTGCAACAGCACTTTCGGCATTTAGGCCCTCCGATAACCTAACATTTCTCTGGCGGGTTTCCCCTTTCAGAATGGGTTTTTCTTTTCCACTTTCCTTGCGACTTCGCGCAGGGCGATGTACGTAGGGTGATACGCTTCGCTTTACGTGGAAGGCGCCCTGACCTCTAATCCCTAACTTCTGACTCCTGACACCCAGACATCTGGTTCGCCAGCCGGACGAAATCTGCGACAGCGAGGTTTTCGCCGCGCGCCTGCGGATCAATTTTGGCGGCGCGTAAATCGTCCGGTGTGCAGCACACCGCCAGCGCGTTACGCAGGGTCTTGCGGCGTTGCGCAAACGCGGCGCTCACCAGCCGCGCGAACAGCAGTTCGTTATCGAGCCGCGGCGCCTGCGCGGCCAAAGGCGTCAGCCGCGCCACTGCCGAATCGACTTTGGGCGCTGGTGTGAAGGCGCCCGGCGGCACGATGAACAACCGGGTGATTGCAAACTTGACTTGCAACATCACCGACAATCGTCCGTAGTCCGACGTTGACGGTGCTGCCGTCATCCGCGCCACAACTTCTTTTTGCAGCATCACATGAAGATCGCGCAATGAGGATGTGTCGGTTGCAAGGTGAAAGAGCAGGGGCGAACTGATATTGTACGGCAAATTACCGACGATACGCAACGGCATCAACAGCGCGGCACTGAGGCGGGCGAAGTCAAAACGCAGAGCGTCGTCCTCGAACAGCGTTAGTTGTGCAGCACTGAAACGCTCGCGCAACCGCGCCGCCAGATCGCGATCAATTTCAACGGCGCGAAGATGGCCGGCGCGGGCGATCAGGTCGGCGGTCAGCGCTCCCAACCCCGGGCCAATTTCGACCAGCGCTTCGCCCGGCAGTGGATTGACAGCATCAATAATGCGCCGGACGTAGTACGGATCGGCCAGAAAGTTCTGGCCGAAACGACGACGTGGCATGTGCTTTTGCATATCAGGCATCAGGGGACAGGTATCAGAGGTTAAGCATCAGGTATCAGATCGGTTCTGATTCCTGAGGCCTGGCTTCTGGCGGCTACAGGATGTAGCGAGACACCGGCTTCACCGACGTGAGCGCGGGGCGCGTTGGTCGCCAGTTTGCTACCCAGGGCGCCCGCTTCATGAAAGCGGTGCTCTCGCCCAACATCAGACGCACCATGTCTTCAAGCGCGTCTTCATTGAGCTGCGATGGAGTAAACACCATTTGCATCGCCTCGAAGCGATCGACATTAGATAAACGAACGCCGATTTTATGCTGGACGTAATCGGGTTCGATGCGGATCGTGGATTTGATTTCCGGGACGATCTTGAACTGCACTGCGCGCACGATCCGCTTTTCGTCCATTTCGGGGCTGACTTCAAACGCCAGCCCGGCCACCCGCAAGCGAGTCTCGGTTTCATTGGCGACGGTTGATGGCACCCGAATAATGGAGCTGACCGGGCACATCAGACGATAGTAAAACTCAACGTGATCGAGCAATTCCTGCTCGCCGAAGCGCTGCCGACGGAACGACACAAAACTCTGTTCCAGTGTCAGCGACCGCATTACCATCAGGTTGCTGAAATTGAACTCGTGGGAGACCGTCGGTCGTAACGTCTGCAGATAGCGGGCTACTTCTTCCAGCCAGCCATGAATGTGCCATAACAACTGATCCATGCTGCTGCGGATTTGCGCCTCGCTCAACCGGTTTTTTTCCGACGGAGGGCTGTTGCCTTCGGCGCGCATCCGCAGCTCGTCCAGTAGGGATTTTCGGTTGGTTTGACGGGAATCTTCTGATGTCATAATCGTTGTTTTTCGGCCTCATCCGCTCGGTCGGGTGGTGGCCGCCTGGCTTGTCGGCTTGTGGAAGAAAGGATTTTGTTCCGGGAAAGGTATCACGAAAATGTCGGCAGCGGCGCAGCAAAACAGAAATCAAGACATATTTTGCAGCAGGTATTTTGCAACAGGCATTTTGCAGCGGCAGCGCAGCTAAAACAAACATAATACTCAATGCGGGCCCTCTTCGCCAGCGCTCATGGCCGGTTTTCCTGGAGGGGTGGCCTGCGCTCGTTTTCTGGTGTCTCTTTCTGGTCACAAGGAAAAAAATTTTGCCGCAAAAAAACGCCCCATCGCCTTCACCCGGCAATTTGCCGTACAATCGGGCGTCTTTCAACCTGCCCTGTCCGGAGGAGTGCGCCGATGGCGCTGCTTGAGATCCGTAACGTCACCCGTCGTTTCGACGATTTTGTCGCCGTCGATCATGTCGATTTCTCCGTTAACGCCGGAGAGTTTTTTACCTTGTTAGGCCCTTCCGGCTGCGGGAAAACCACGCTGCTGCGGATGATTGCCGGCTTCGATCAGCCGGATGAGGGAGCGATCGTCCTCGACGGTATCGACCTCAAGGATACGCCGCCGGAAAAGAGGCCGGTTCACACCGTCTTTCAGAGCTATGCGTTGTTTCCGCACATGACGGTCGAACAGAACATCGCGTTTCCGCTCAAGATGGCGCGCCAGAGTGAAGAGGAGATTCGCGCCAAAGTGAAAAGCGCATTGGCGCAAGTGGCGCTGAACGATCGCGCAATGCGCTATCCACACGAGCTTTCCGGCGGCCAGCGCCAGCGGGTCGCGCTGGCGCGCGGATTGGTTAACCGGCCGCGGCTGCTGCTGCTCGATGAACCGCTGGGCGCGCTCGACGCTAAGCTGCGTGAGCAGATGCAGATTGAGCTGATTGCGCTGCAACGCGATATCGGCGTTACCTTCATTTTTGTCACGCACGCGCAAGCGGAAGCGTTGGCGCTGTCGCACCGAATCGCCGTGATGAATCACGGCCGCATCGAGCAACTCGACGAGCCGGACAAACTCTATGGCGCGCCGAAGAACCGTTTTGTTGCTGACTTCATCGGCAACGTCAACATGCATGAGGCCGCTGTGCAGTCGGTCGGCGAGACGTTGACGCTGTCGCTTGGTAAGCTCGGACGAATTACTGCGCCGATGCGCGCGGGAGTCAAGACCGGCGATTCGGGAGTCTTCGTGATCCGGCCGGAGCAAGTCAGCATCCGCGCTGCGTCGGAAGCGTCGCCCGACCCCAACCAGTTCGTCGGTACGGTTAATGATTTTCTTTACATCGGCGATGTCACTACGTACATCGTCAATTTGCCGGACGGTGAGCGGCTCGAAGCGCTGCTCCCCAATTCTGCGCCGGGACGTGCCAAATTCTTTGAGTTGGGCGATCCGGTTCGCGTCTCATGGAAGGCCGAAGCCGGCGCCTTTCTCACGGCCTGATCCGTTTTAGCGCAAACGCCATGTCTCTGACCCAAGCAACTCGTATCCGGGGAGAGCGCCTGCTGAAGCTCATCATTAGTGCGCCGCCGTTCGTTTTTCTGTTGCTGTTTTTTCTGCTGCCCGCGCTCATTATGGTGGTGGCGAGCTTTCGCTATCCTGGTGAATTCGGAGGGCTGGCGCCGTTGTTCGGCGATCTTCCCGCCGATGAGAAAGGCCTGACGCTCGAAAATTACCAGATTTTCTTTTCCGATTTTATTTACGCCCAGATTTTTCTGAAGAGTATTGGTGTCGCTGCGCTGACGACGCTGATTTGTCTGGTGATGGCGTATCCGGTGGCTTTGCTGATCGCGCGTAGCCCGAAAAAATCGCGCGACCTGATGGTGCTGTTGTGCGTGCTACCGTTTGCCAGCAATTTTCTGGTTCGTGTTTACGCCTGGATGATTATCCTTGGCCCGTTCGATCTTCTGTTTTCACGTTTTGCGGTGATCGTCGGCATGGTTTACGTTCACCTGCCGTTCATGATTCTGCCGCTTTACACCAATCTGGAAAAACATGACCCGACGCTGCTTGATGCTGCGCAAGACCTTGGCGCCAACGCCTGGAATCGTTTCTGGCGGGTGACCTTTCCGATGTCGTTGCCTGGTATTTTTTCGGGTGCGGTGCTGGTGTTCATTCCGGTGCTGGGAATGTTTGCTATCCCTGAAATTCTCGGCGGTAAAGATGACTGGCTGGTCGGGAACATGATTAAAGAGTCGTTCCTCGGCACCCGCGATTGGCCATTCGGTTCAATGTTGTCGATGATGCTGACCATCGTGGTGTTGGGCATCGCGGCGCTGTCAACGACTTTTGCGAAGCGGGGGATGCGCCATGCGTAGATCGCCTTTGCTGTGGATTTCAGCGGCGCTGGTCTATGCGTTCTTGTACATTCCGCTGATCGTCGTCGTTATCTTTTCGTTCAACGCTTCCAAGCTGAACGCCGAGTGGGTGGGGTTTACGTTCGACTGGTATCGCGTGTTGTTCAACGATACGGCGATGAAGGCGGCGGCATTCAATTCGTTGTTGATCGCGTTTACGGCGGCGATACTGGCAACCATCCTCGGAACGATGGCCGGTATTGCGATGCACCGTTTTCGCCCTCGCTTTTTGCCGTTCATGACCCTGACGCCGCTGGCAATGCCGGAAATCCTGCTCGGCGTCAGCCTGCTGATTTTCTTCATTTCAACCTTCGGCGAGAACGCGTTGTCGTTGCTGACCGTAATTATTGCGCATACGACATTTTGTATCGGTTTCGTCGCCATCATCGTGCGGGCGCGTCTGACCGGGATGGACGAATCGGTCTTTGAAGCGGCGCGCGATCTCGGCGCCACACCCTGGCAATCATTCCGGCTGGTGACGTTCCCGCTGATCAAACCGGCGGTGATCGCCGGCGCGCTGATGTCGTTCACACTGTCGATTGACGATTTCGTGATCACTTTCTTTACCGCTGGCGCTGGTGTTCCGACACTGCCGTTGACCATTTACACGATGATCAAAATTGCGGTGACGCCTGAAGTCAATGCGCTGTCAACATTGCTGATGTTACTGACGCTGTTTCTGATTATTGTTGCCAGCAAAGTTGCACCGGACATTCTCCAAAGCAAGCGGCTGGTCGAAGACGACGCCGAAAGCGCAACATAAATCGTTAACGCCGGAAAAATTTTCAGAGAGCAGACGATGGTCCTTTTTCGTTATCTTCTTACCGGTTTTTTTTACATCCTTTTCAGTTTCCTTGTAACGGCCTGCGATGCGCCGAGCACATCTTCAACGGCCACGACCGAAGGAAGCGAAACGGGCGAGATGAAACCGCCGCCGTCCGGCCGCTTTGTTCGCTTTTACAACTGGAACAACTACATCGCGGACGCCACCGTCGAGCGTTTTGAAAAATCCTGCAACTGCCGAATGATTCAGGATTATTTCTCCGACCATGAAGAAATGCTGGCAAAACTGGCTGCTGGCGCGACTGGCTATGATGTGATGGTGCCGACCGGCAACGTCGTGGAAACCTTGATGGCGCAAAAGATGATCCAGCCGATTGATAAAAGTCGGCTCAAGAATCTTAACCAGGTCAAATCCGAATTTTTAAACATGTGGTTCGATTCCGGCAATCAGTATTCGGTTCCTTATGGCTACTCGGTGACTTTGATCGGTTACAACGCCGAAAAAATCAAGGAGCTTGGCCTGCCAGTCGATTCCTGGGCGCTGATTTTTGAGCCCGAACTTCTTGAAAAACTCGAAGGCAAAATTACCGTGATGGACAGCCAGCGCGAACTTTTCGCGGCTGCGCTGCTCTATCTCGGCTATTCGGTCAACGACGGCGACGAAGAACATCTCAAGAAAGCGCGTGATCTGATTCTGCGCGCCAAACCGTACTGGGCGGCGTTCAATGCATCGTCGTACATCAAGGAACTGACCATCGGCAACATCTGGGTAGCGCACGGCTATTCGAACGATATGTTTCAGGCCGACCAGGACGCCAGAGCAGCGGGGCGCCCGTTCACCATCGCTTCATCGTTGCCGAAAGAGGGCGCGGTGCTTGCTGTGGACAATATGGTCATTCATAAAAGCGCACCCCATCTCGATCTTGCGTATCAACTGATCGACTTTCTGATCGACAAACAAAGCACCGCGGAACTGTCCAACCTGACCGGCTCCGGCAGCATCAATGCGCTGTCACTCGAATATATCGACCAAAACATCAAGGACAACAAGGCTGTGTTCCCCGACGCCGAAACCTTCAAGCGCTTGCAGATGTTGAAGGACTACTCACGTAAGGAGCGACGATTGGCGAATCGACTGTGGACAGAGATCAAGGTCAGGTGATTTTTACTGCCAAGAGCGCATAGAGACTTTTTGACCACGAAAAGCACGAAGGTGCATCTCACGCGAAGGCGAAAAACCGCGAAGAAGAATTTGATGCTCCCCTTCGAGGGGAGGGTTGGGGTGGGGATGGGGTTGTCAGAAATCAGAGGACAGAAATCAGGTGTCAGAAATACGTCATTGCGAGGAACGAAGTGACGAAGCAATCCAATATTACCTCGATGCAAAAAATCTCTGGATTGCTTCCCGCTACGCCTCGTTCGCGGCTAAAGGCCGCTCGTAATGACGTGCTTTTCTTCGCGCCTTCGCGTGAGAAAAAAGGGCGGGTTTGAAACCCGCCCCTGCGCGATTACGCCATACTTGCCGTTAAAATTTGTTTGACGACGATCGGCGTGACTTCGCCGTGTTCGCCGAGCGCAGTCATACCATGTTCCTGCAAGCGCGTCGGCAGTTTTTCGATAACGTCGCGTTCAACACCCAACTTCGCCAGGCTGCTTTTCAGCCCCATAGCTTCGAAGAATGCGGCGGTTTTGTCGATCGCCATATCGATCGCTTTTTCTTCGTCGCTTTCCGTGATGTGCCAGACCCGTCGAGCGTATTGCAACAATTTGGCGCGTTTGGCTTTGCGGCGCACGCGCAAGTTGTGCGGAAGAATGGCCGCCAGGGTTTGCGCGTGGTCGAAACCGTACATGGCGGTTAGTTCATGGCCGATCATGTGCGTGCTCCAGTCTTGCGGCACACCGACGCCGATCAAGCCGTTCAACGCCTGATTGGCCGCCCACATGAAGTTGGCGCGTGCTTCGTAATCGAGCGGATGTTGCAAGGTTTGCGGCCCGATTTCAAGCAACGTTTTGAGCAAGCCTTCGGCGTAGTAATCCTGAACAAAGGCTTGCGCCGGCGTGGTCAGGTATTGTTCGGCGACGTGAACAAAAGCATCGACAACGCCGTTGCCGATTTGTTTGAGCGGCAGGGTATAAGTCGTCGTCGGATCGAGCACGGCGAATGCCGGGTACAACTGCGGATGAAAAAACGGGAGCTTGACCCCTTTGCCTGTGTGTGAAATCACGGCGCCGTTATTGCTCTCCGAACCGGCAGCCGGCAATGTCAGGACGCACGATAACGGCAACACTTTGGTGACCGGCGTATGTTTTTCGACGATATCCCAAGGATCCTTTCCTTCAAACGGGATTGCAGCGGCGATGAATTTGGCGCCGTCGATCACCGAGCCGCCGCCGACGGCCAGCAGGTAATCAATACCTTCGCGCTTCGCCAGTTCAACGGCGCTCATCAATGTTTCGTAGCTGGGATTGGGTTCGATGCCGCCGAATTCAGTAAAGGTGTGTTTGTTCAATGCCGCCCGAACCTGATCGAGCACGCTGTTTTTCTTGACGCTGCCGCCGCCGTAAAGCACCAGCACTTTGTGTTTTTCAGGAATGGCGCGTCGTACAGCGATGATCTGTCCTTTGCCGAAAAAGATGGTCGTCGGATTGTGATAGCTGAACAGGTGCATAAGGCTTCTCCTTGAGAAAATACGTCGAAAAGTAAGAGAGGTTGTCGTTTACGAATATCGAAAATCAATCATCAGCGAGTTATTTGCGCGAGTTCCCCTTTTTGATAGCGGGGCGCCATGGCATCAAGACTTACCGGCTTGATTTTCGACGCCATGCCGGCGCAACCGAATTGTTCATAGCGTTGTTTGCACAAAGCGCTGGCTGCTTCACGCGCCGGTTTCAAATATTCGCGTGGGTCAAATTTGGACGGGTTTTCGACCAGGAAGCGGCGAATGGCCGCCGTCATCGCCAACCGGATGTCGGTGTCGATGTTGACCTTGCGCACACCGTATTTGATGCCTTGCCGGATTTCTTCGACCGGCACGCCATAGGTTTCTTTCATGTCGCCGCCGTACTTGCGAATTTCGACAAGGTATTCCTGCGGAACTGACGACGAGCCATGCATGACCAGATGGGTGTTCGGAATTCTGGCATGAATGTCCTTGATTCGCTCGATGGCCAGAATGTCGCCGGTTGGCTTGCGCGAAAATTTGTAAGCGCCGTGCGAGGTACCGATGGCAATCGCCAGTGCATCGACCTGGGTCGCGCGTACGAAATCGGCGGCCTGCGCGGGATCAGTCAACAGCGCGTCGCGCGACAAGACGCCTTCCGCGCCATGGCCATCTTCTTTATCTCCTTGCAGCGTTTCCAGCGAACCGAGGCAACCCAGTTCTCCTTCGACAGTCAGGCCGATCGCGTGCGCCATTTCGACGACTTTTGCCGTGACCGCAACATTGTACGCATAGTCGGCAACGGTTTTTCCGTCCTCTTTCAGCGAACCGTCCATCATCACGCTCGAAAAGCCCATTCGCATCGCCGACAAACAGATCGCTGGCGATTGACCGTGATCCAGATGCATGACGATCGGTAAGTTCGGGTAACTTTCAACGGCAGCGGCAATCAGCTCGCGCAGAAACACGCCGCCGGCGTACTTACGCGCGCCGGCAGAGGCTTGCATGATAACTGGGCTGTCAGTCTCGTGCGCCGCAGCCATGATGGCCTGGACTTGTTCAAGATTGTTGACATTAAAAGCGGGGATACCATAGCCGTGTTCAGCGGCGTGGTCGAGAAGTTGGCGCATGGAAACGAGGGCCATGGGCATTGCTCCTTGGGCGGTGACAAACGATTCTTATATTGTACCCGTTCGCCCGGGATTTGGCGCTGTTCACGCGACAAAAGGGCAGGTAATCCAACCAGGAAAACTGCAGCAGAACGTGTATATCGAGCGCTACAACCGGACGGTCAGATATGACTGGCTGGCGGCTCTATCGAACAAATGCTGAGTTACGCAACGGATTGGTTATGGCATTACAATCACGAAAGGCCAAACATGGCGCTGGGCGGGTCACCCCCATACAGCATCTTGCAAAAGCCGCTTAACTTTCTACTTTTAAACGGGCTTTTTTAGGGGTGGATTACCGGCTGTTGCCAAAATCTGGGAGTTTTCCGCCGGCTGAGTTCATTGTCCACCAGAGAAATCGCTTTCTTTTTGTCGGAAGGCGAGAGCCAGAGAGGTTACAAGTTCTGGATCAAGTCGCACAATTCTTCAGATGACTTCCAATGTTGCCCGCAAACAAAGCGTGGTAACACCCAGCGGTTCGCCTTGGGAGTTATTGGGGCACCCTCGGTTGTGAACGCTGCGCGCTGCTGGTGCTCTTTCTGATAGTTGGGAAAATACTCGTTCCTCAAATAATCGCTCACGTGTCCATACGGATAAGCAAAAAGATGACTGTACTCGCCACTTAGAAGGGTCGAAATATACTCATGAGCCTGCTTAATCTGCAATCTTGCGTTTTCTAAATTGTTGACGGTAAAAAAAGAGCCTTTTATCTGTGACTCTAAGGCCACAGAAGAAAGCGACTCATGAACATGATCCCAGCTATGATTTCCAATCTCTATGATGTTTGTTTCGGCGCATCGTTTCCACCATATGTCTCGCCACTGATTTTTTCCTGCAATACAACTTTTATCAAGTTCTTGGCGTGCTTTGGGTGAGGCAATCACAAAAGAAGTGGAAAAAGGTTTGTTGACCTCAAATGCTATCTCCTTATGGGCTGTTAAAATCGTATAAAAAGAGGGTGTGAATCCAAGGTCGGCTCCTAGAAGTGGCTCCGTTTGTTCAGACAGTTTTCACAAAAGATAAGTGGAACTCCGTGGTCAAGCTGCGGTGGGTTGCAGCGGTAAGTTAAAGTAAGCCATATCCGGGGTTCTGCCGTCAAGAGACGAAT
>Ga0209628_10001436_pt1 | contig 15421 bp, 7 predicted proteins | sample TergutCu122P4_FD_187285 | JGI IMG/M metagenome (GOLD analysis project Ga0209628, IMG submission 187285) | Cubitermes ugandensis P4 segment gut microbial communities from Kakamega Forest, Kenya - Cu122 P4 (SPAdes) (version 2) | ecosystem: Host-associated > Arthropoda: Insects > Digestive system >...
CCCCACGTTTGTGCAATCGGCGTTCACAAGTAACATAGAAGCCGTGTGTTTTCTGTGAGGGAAGGAATAAATTTTGAATTATTAACTGTGTTTAAGCAAACCTCAATTGCACTCTCTGCAACAGTGTTGTTACGAACTTCGAAAGATAGCTCACATAATACGTTACTTAAACATTTATATTTCATCACAACCAGCCATTAAGACAAAACGTAGAACTAAAATGCCCTCCCTGCATTCATGTCCTAACTGCACTCTAAAAGAAGGACAGTTCAGAAGAGAAACCTTCAAAATGCAGACACTCCCCGACTTGACCCAGGAGTTACGTACCGGAAGAGTCGGCCCAAATCTTTTACAAATCGGATTCCAGTGTATCAATCGTCAACTGTATATGAAACTGACATTCCAGCTCACTGGAACCCGATTGGCCGCACCAAGACCGCCCTGCCGGCTGTGATATCGCCCAGCAGTATACTTCAGCCAGCTTCTTCTCCTCATTGCGTTGTCACTCATTCCCACAAGAAAAATTTGGCGCGCGTTTCAAGAGGTTAATTGTTTCTTTCTTTTTTACTTTCTTAAAACTGAGTGAATCTGCAATTGTCTAAGTCCAGGAGTGTTAGAGTTTCTCAAAAGCACAGTCGAGAATTGATCATTCGTTGTAACAGTGTCCATGGTAAACCGAATTTAGACCACCAAGTCTATAATTCATTTAAGAATCCCGACGGCAGTTCACGCTAATCACATGCAGACAACTTCCAGTGTCAACAGATGGCGCAACATTTGTCTTCACTTCTAACTTTTTGTACGAAGCACAAAACATTCGATATAATTCGTTCCAAGCACAAGAAAGGAGGGCTCTTTAAACCGCTCAATATACTTTTATAATTGAAGATTCAAGTCTTAAATAACATTTCGCCCTCGACTGGTAAATATTTACCGACGCTGGAATGGGCTTAGTTCGTTCTACTTCAAGGTCACGTTCTACTTCAAAGTCAAGACGTCTAAGAAGGATAGCTGAACATTCCTTCTACTGTACTACTTTAATATTTATCCACGAGGGTGTAGGCACTTCGCACTTACGAAACGTCGGTAGTTATCTGCCACTCAACATGGCCTCACATTTTAGAGGACGTGTCTTTCTATATTCACCAAGGCAAAGGTAAAGTTCACCGTACAGCAGGCCATGAAACCCCACAAGAGGAGTTCAGGTATAGATCTACTCTTTCTTTAACCTCGGATCGGCGTGGGTGGTCAAAGCCATGCCCCGGCCGCTTTACTCCAGGGGAAGAACCCCGGTACTTGTCGTACAGGAGGCAGGGTGGGTCCCAGGGCCGGTTTGGACGGGTGCGGAAAATCTCGCCCCCTACCGGGATTCGCTCCCCGGACCGTCCACCTACACCATCCCGGCCCAACAACAACACCGTACAAAACCTAAAATATCGCACGCCTGAACTTCTCCGCACTCAGTGCACACTATTAAATACATGCTATGATTTATGTCTGTATCTGAAAGGTTACTTTTAACTCTTCTAACGTCGAAAAGTGATCTATTGCAAGTTTCCTTTATCAAGAGAACGTATTTTATTAAATTGATTGTTCACAGCCGAAATGAGCCGTGTTTCTTAACGAGATACAACGTTTGTACACTGAAAGTACCAACAGTATACAAAAAGAAGCCTTTCCTTTCCTCGAGTTAATCTTGCGCACAATACACCCAGCGACACTACGTAAAGTCTTCACACAACGCTCTACTACTTTCTGCTGCATTTCGGTTACTACCGACAGAAGAACTGCTCCGAACTGCACAACTGAACGAGAGGAATGAAGCAACAGCACGACGGAGCCAGACGGTGCGTGTCGTGACATCGATCGCGTGACACGCCGCCTGACACCAGGTCACTCCACCCATTCGAACTTCATCTACGGAATGAGAGGATATTGTACAGCTAGGTATATTGCAAAACGTCCAGTCGGACTCTGGGGCCCACCCAGCCACACACTGAACGAACACACGGGTCCCTCCATCGGAGACAAAGCAGAAGGGCTCCCAGGCTGACCACACACCGTCATTGAGTGCTAAGGTTGTGAAGTGAAGGATGCAGCTCCCATCGCTGTACGCCTGTCATTGGTCCTTCAAAGATTCCAAATTTATCAGACTCTTTATGCATTATTCACGCAACACACCATGTTATTGCCAATCTGTCTGCTGTATCACGCTGTGAATGCTCATGTTGATACAATAGTTGGTGAATGAGAGCTTGAAAGGTTTCGAAAGGAAGTGGGCGTCTTGAAACCAAAGGAACAAGAATTTGCGCGAAGTGTCTGAAGAAACCAACGGAAACCTAAAACAGAATGGCTGGTGTGCTGTCAGAGATGCGAACTGGACACCGCACGAAAGACAGTCTACAGCGTCATTGCTACATGAACGAAACGTCGACTGTCTACATCACTGACAACATGGTGACGCTCACGCTGGCAAGGATGCCGACTATGAGGGGAAGATCATCCATCCTGTATAGTTTTCAAATCTGGTAGAATTAGTGGTTATTGTTACGTCATTTTATTCGGACATTATCACTTTTCTAATCAACCAACTAACTAAATCGACGGACTACAGTTTTACTTGAGACGCTACTAGCGTCTCAGTATCAAGAAACATCCATTTTTTCGTAACTCAAAGTTTCACTACCATATTCGTAATATCACGCCACTTTTCTCCATCCTAAGCCAGATTATTCCAATCCACGACTTTTCATAATATGCTTTACGATCCATCTTAATATTATACTCCTGTCTACGTCTATGTCTTCCAAGTGGTCTCCTTCCTTTGGCTTACCTCACCAAAACCCTATACACATTTCCCTTCTCCACCATCAGGATCACATACATGTTCTATCGCACTGTTCTGGATTTGAACACCCAAATACTACTCGGTGAACAGTACAAAACACAAAAGCTTCTAATTATTAAATCTTCTCCGGTGTCATTATTTCGCCCTTCTTAGGCTCAACTATCTTCCTACAAATCCTCTGTTTATTTTAAAATTCAGCATATTAAGAATCGCGATTTCCAAAAATAGACTACCTCATATTCTTCATAAATTTTAGTTAAAAATTTAGATGTTCAGCAGACCAGGCTATTTTTAATGTTGAAAAAGGATTTGTTCATACATTGAGAAAGTTACATAAAACGGGGCAAAGGTGTACGTCTATACGAATTATGCTAAAACTAACATAGGCTGAAATATTCGATAGCACTTAACATACGTAGACGCATTTTAAGTCAATTAAAATGCGTACACATTCTGTATCATTCAACATAGACACATTTGGTATGACGTAACAAATGTAGACATATTCTCTATCACTTAACATACGTAGACACATTACGCATTACGTAACTTACGTAGACATTCTGCATCACTCGACACATGAAGACGAATTCCCCAAGGCGCCATGTCTCTCGCATAATCTAGCGTCACTTCATCTCTCGCAAGATCTTCGCCTCCATTCGCTGATCACTAGCAGATGAGTTGTGCTACGTATTTATTCACAGTTCGTGAGACTGCAGACGTGACCTCTGATGTCTGGGCAGCTTAAGATAACTAATTGAGACCTTATAGAACGAGCGGAAGAGTGCGCAGTATCATAACATCCGGTTAGAGTTCTTGGCTCCTACCAGGAAAACTTTCATATCAAATTAATGGAGAGCAGCTGCTGACAGAGGAGAAGCAAAGCAACGCAAACTTTACGATCAGAGACCATAACTGCGTCGTAACAAAAATATCTTCAGGAAGTAACTCAGGTCTTATGCACAGGAACTTTCAGAACACACGTTCAAATTTTCATTAGCGTTCATACTAATTTAATAGCTAAACACAGCCTTGAAAATTAAACATGAAATTTTTGCGATTGCAAGAGTTCTTGAATTTGGAGCACAAAATGTATTCATAAAACAATTATGGAAACTCGTAGCAACTTCTGTATGCAAAAATCCGATAAAAGTAGCCAATAAAATATAACACTGGGTTTAAACAGAATAAGAAACTACGGAAGTCTCTTTGTTGTCAATAAAATCAATACTGTCAATCAAATCGAAATGTTCCAACTCACTATTGTAAATATTAATATTTCAACAAATATAAATAATTTTAATGAAAAACTACACATATCAGTTATTTTGATAACATGTCACGACAACAAACACTTCAAAATAGGGTTGTAACTCTGTTAAAATGCCTATTGTTCTATACAGTCCTTTATGTAACTATGAGTTTCTTTAAAGAACGTTTAAGAAGTGTCATTTGTAGGTAGGTTTCACCCTGTCGTAGGCCACCAAAGCCCTTAGGGAGAGTAGAGGTATAGCTCTACTCTATTTTTGACCTCGGCACTAGAAGGGGGTGAGGGGTCAGCGTCACACCCGGCCACATCTTACCCCCGGGAAAGACCCGGTATCCATTGTACAGGAGGCTGGATGGGACTCGGGGGCGGGCTGGACAGGTGCGGAATATCTCGCCCCCACCGGGATTCGATCCCCGGACCGTCCAGCCCGTAGGCAGTCGCTATACTGATTACGCTACCCGGCCCACAGTGTCATTTGAGCTCATATAATTTCTGGGTAAGTTATCGAAGGAAAGATAAAGGGGAGATGGAAGTGACAAGAAGACGAGGAAGAAGACGTAAGAAGCTACTGGATGACCTTAAGGACAGGAGAGGATACTCTCACTTGAAGGAGGAAGCTCTAGATCGCACTATGTGGAGGAATCGTTTTGGAGGAGGCTTTAGACATGTCGTCAGACAGAATACTGAATGAATGAAAGGCGGGCGGTGCGTAAGGCTGACAAACTTACCACCATCCTGTGCCTTTGTCATGAAATGTGGGAACCTTAACTTCCTGGAACCCTCTGGGCCACTCTAGGCCCGTAACGGGTCTGCTTTACCTTTACCTTACCGACTCTCGTAGACCGAAATTAATTTTCCCCATAAATTTTAATACAAAATATTTCAATGAAAGGCCTTAAATGAGGATATTAAACAAGCCGGCAGGCATCAACTTGCGACACAAGACGTTTGTAATATACGTTAATCGAACATTGCATGTACAGCGCAGTTTCAGGCACGTTATGAAGGAATGAAAATTCAAGATTTCGGCGAGTTTAAGTGATCTGTTAGAAAAAATCAGAAGTGTTCAATATTCATCCATCGTGCCTACTCCTCCAATTCCTGCTATCCATATAGTTCAGAAAGAAATACGCACTTTTCCTATGTTCAATGTTCATTTACACTTTAATGCCGAACATATGAGGACAACACTAAAACAAGGAAATTTTACGTAGGAAAATATTAAGAAAAAATTCAGCTCAGGAAACGCCTGATACCACTCGATCCAGAAACTTTAGTGTCCCCGTTCGCTACCCAGAAATATAAAGATGAAAATTACAGAAATAAAATTTTGCTTCTTGTTTTAAATGGGTGTGAAAATTGGTTTCTCACATGAAGACAAGAAAACGTGCCATGGTGTTCGCAAATGGGGTGTTGAGGAAGACATTTTCGCCTGAGAGGGACGAGGTAAGAGGCGAGTGGAGAGAACTGAGTATTGCAAAGGGCCACGATTTGTACTGCTTACCAGATATTATTACTCGGGTGATCAAACGATGGAAAATGAGATGGGTGAGGCATGTGGCCCGTGTGGTGGGAAGAGACTGCATACGTGGTTTTTTTGAGAGCATATGAAGAAAAATTGTTTGGAAGATATATAAATAGATAGGTGGATAATACTGAAGTGTATCTACCTTTCTACTCGCACCTCCAGTGAAACTCGCTGGAACAAGCTACTTTTACCGTGGGGTAACATTTTTATAAAGCTCGTTGTAAAGAAGAATGAAACACAGTTTAAATGCAAGACGCATTTCCGTAAGCCTTACAGTTTATGGATAACTGAGCAGAAAGTATTCCATGTGTACATTTTCAAAACAGTGTGATCGTACTGACCAATCTAAAACGTTATTTAGAACTGGGCCATATTGCAAGTAAAAAGAATAAATTATTAATTGCTTTTAGATTATGCTTTAGTCCAATGTTTACAATACAAAAATATTTAATAGCATATCGGCATTATATATTTTATGATTTTCAGGTGGAAAACTGTATAATAACTCTGTATATATCTTTAAGTATTGAAACTCTCTAAAGTTAGTTACACACTGTGATCGAAACACGTAGGGGTGCTTTTACAGGGGTGCTGCTAAGTCCTTAGCCCGACCAGGAAGGAAACAAGCTACAGCGACAGAAGAATTTGAGTTTCATATATCCTATTTATAATCATAATTGGATGAATATTAGTACTATTTATATATACTTGTATAACAAGACTAGCATCAAACGAAATATTCTCACCATCACACAAAATACATCGGGAAGTAGGTCGGGCTAAGGATTTATCGGCAACTCTGTATATTACAGTAAATGGGTAATTTTTTATGTTGAACGCGTTTAAATGGGCTGTAATCATGCAAAGTGGTGCCATGTTGTCATATTACTCTGAAGCATACATTAAACAAGTTATAAGAAGGGTTAATTTAGTTCTGATTATTTTAAAACAGTTGACATTCGACACTTACTTTCAACGCGTTATTCGTCTGGACGGGTATCTGTGTTCCGCTGCATTAGTCTTGCAGGAACTGTGCGTGTGTTTCGATCGAAAGCCGCACTTCATATAAAATACACTACTGCAAGAATCGGTGGTTACACATTCTTATTTTGGAGGCATGAGTCATCATTTATTTTACAAATTTTGATTTCACTGGCCCGCTTTTTTCTAAACGTGTATAACTGAATACAGTGTAATTCAATACCTGAGTAGCCTGGAATTTGAGGAATTCAGTTAGTTCTGCTGTACACTGAAAAATCAAAATTCGTAAGATAAATAATATCTAATCCTTTCAAATAATAATGCGTAACCGCTGATTTTTCCATGTTTGTTTTCAATTTGAAACGAGACCTGGTGATAGTGTTAGTTTTCGGCCGCAAGGTGTCGTGCTTGTAAGGTTAATATAGCAATAAATAGTCGTGTAAAAGGACAGCCTGTTTAATGTTTAGCATTTCACGCACCATAACGCCTTGTATTAAACTAAATAAATCCTTTCACTGACTAACTAATTCATTTCAGGCTGCAGTTTTGATTTGTCCACACTTAGAATGGTATCATGCAGTGGCTCATCTTCAAGTGCACAAGTTTCATCCAACATACAAAATTCTTCTTCCCTTTTCCAGATTACCTGTATTTCCTATCATTATAAATAACTGCGAAATCACGGTCCTTGGTACATCATTCAAAACTTCCTACCCCGAACGCGTAAAACAGATCTCTCTTGCTAAATGATTAAATTTCGATATCTGAATTGGACATTGTTTTTGGTTGAAATTGTAGCTGCTCTTACGTACTATACTCTAACAATGTTAAGTACCACAATGTAATCGACTAGGCTACGGGTTGGACGGTCTAGGGTTCGAATCCCGGTAGGGGCAGAAGATTTTTTTTTTCTTCTCTAGAAACGCCCATACTGGTTCTGGGACAACCCCAGTTCTCTATTCACTGGGTACCGGAATTATTTCCCGCCGATAAAGTGGCCGGGGTGTAAAGTTCACTCACCTCCATCCCTAGTGCCTAGTTTAAAAGTAAGTGGAGTTATTCCTCTAATCCCCTATACGCCTTCATGCCGTGGACAGAGAAAATTTTACTTTTTCATTTTCTGTATTCGTTAATTGTATTTTCCGACGCGATTTATTGTTTCTATAAATGTTCTGTCACTAATCGCAAGGGATTTATTTTGCGACAGCACATATTTTAATTTTAATCACACTACGTGTCTTTAATTGGTTGTTATATTAAAACTCACAAGCTGTAATAATCCGGAACCTAAAAAATCTTCTTGTAGAAGCGATGAATAATTTCAAAATTCCTACTTATTGTACACCCGGCTTCACCCGGTCTGAGCGTGTTTCTCCAGTCTATTAATAGGCGTCTTTTGAACCGAATCCATATCGATCCCGATGTGCAGTGCTAACATGCTAATCTCCTACACGCTATCAGCAGCCGGCTGAGATTTACAGCCAGGAATTCACGCACGTCTCTTCTGATTCTGGTATCTCTCCATTATCGAGAAAGGTTACCACCCACTGTAAAAGGGATCTGTCCAGAAGGGATCTGCCTCGGATCATCTCACGTGGAACCAGACTAAAGTAAAAGTAAATAAACCGCGGGCAGACATTTAACTTTCCTTGGCAGTCGCGGGTTTATATACCGTCTAGCTCCATTACTAGCACGTGGCTCCCTGTGTAATGTTGCCAACTTTTGCTCTAAAACAGTGTTGCTGGGCCTTTCTAAAGTAACGATGACAGTTAATTCGACAGAGACAGAACACGGTATCGGCAGAATTTAAGTGTATCGACATACTGATTTATTCTTTAGCGGGATAAATTTAATAGCGTCTATTAAAATACACAAAAACCCGGAACTCCATTTATTATTGCAGATTATACAGAAGCACCAAGGGACTACCAAAGAGTACAAAAAGCCACTGATCTTTCCATTACCGAATACTACTCAAATTTATAAAACTCCAGAACTCCTTCCGTTTTATCGTGTACATATGTGTGTGTTTGTGTGTGTGCGTGCGCGCCTGAGTGGATGTCTATATGAGTGTGTATATGTGTGAGTGTGGATGTTTACATGCATGTATGTGTATATGCATATATATGTATGTGTATATGTGTGTGTATTGTTTGTGCGTGAGAGCAGAACTGTGGAGATTTTCAAGTTGGTCATTGCGAATAAATAAATGTTTCAGGGGCTGCAACAGATGTACAATGCAGTTACCGTGTGAATTCCGCGTTTTGCATCCCACCCCCTTATGGTGTCAAAAGCATCTGCAGTTGCAGCATAGTGAAAACATAGCTTCTCTGCTTCCAGGAAATGTATTTTTATAATCACAAGCATGTAGTAAACTGTAAGTTCAAGTTCATGAATAATTTTTAGGAGATTTTATAAGCTAACTCTTAAAATCCACACTCATGTTACTTTTAATTACAGGATTTTAAAATAATACCAATAAAACAGTATGTGCCAAGAAAACCTAATGTCAAGAGAGCGGTTAAACTTCGCTTACAAACGAAAAACTTAAAAATGTAGACACTGAATCATTAAAAAGAAGGAAGTAAGTAATTCAGAATAAAAAATACAGCTATAGTAAACGTAACTTCCCTAAACACTAATACAAAATACCTACTGCAGTCACAGCAAACCCTTTATTGTTTAAAAAACATTTACGATTGCCCACAAAATACAAGTGGCAACGAAGTACTCTAGTTACAGTATGGTTTTTAACAACTTTTAACAGCTTTGACATATGCAAGAAGACAACAATAAGAAAACCAAAAAATGAAATCCAAACGTATTCTCTGTGAGGTACGTACTGCATCTGTACACGTCATGTGCAAGTGTATGGCTGTGTAACGGCATTACGATGGTTACTGAGAGAACTTACTAAAAGGAAGCAGCTGTGATGCGTCGGAACATGTTGGAGATTAGCTAACGTCCGGTGAACATATTTTATAAAGTTGTTTACACAAATTAATTTTCATACAGTGCGCGTAACGTATAATATTAAACTCATGTGTAGTAGTTTCAGACTTACAGAGCGTTAAGAAGACGCATTACCGTACTTCCCAAACACACATATCACTACACAGGCATTTTCTCCAAAGCGGGGTTTTACGATCAGCTGCATTTTCTTCGCATGATTCGAAGACTTCGTCCAGCAGCGTGGATGTAATTATTGGTCGGCACTTCTGAATATTACGACCCGGGTAGTTCAGTTGGTAAAGCGAACAACTGGGGAAGAGGCGTTCGGTTACGACGGGGGCTTTTACCACCGTAGAGCAGCGCTGGGGCCTGCCTCAAATCTATTGGATACCCGGGGCTATTTCCTGAGGGTAAATCGGTCGGTGTCTGACATTAGCCACTCACTCCCATCCAGTACCAAAGGTAAAGAAGACAAGCAAATGAAATATAACCTACGACTGAAGCGATTTCGCATAACCATTGTAGCTAAAACTAGCGAGAAGTTAGGCACCCAAGCTAGTAAAAGAACTGCTGCGCACGTACCATCAGGCTTTTATGACCCGTTTCAAAAACGTCCGCACTGACTGAAGCTATGAAAGTACTCCCAACAGAGTAAATATTTTTGAAAGAGGCACAAGTCTGCCTGGCCTTCGACTGAGCCATGCAGCGACCACGTCTACCGACTGCATCTATGTAAAATACGCAATGGAGTGCTCATCCAGTGAGTAATCTAGTCTCCACTGCATACACATGATTGATTCATTATCAAAGATGGATCACTCACACAAAGTTTTCTATTAATCAAGTACAGTTCTCTGTAAAATACAGTTGCCCCCGTGCGTAACTAATGACACATAAAGACCCATGTGGGAAAGGCACTATAGTCCCGAGTACTCTTAACCGCGGCATTGGATGGAGGCGAGTGGCCGTCTAAACGGTTCGGCCGCATTACCCTAGAGGAGACCCGAAGGTGGGAGAACTAAAATCGTTCTAGGCACCGGGCTGGAAACAACCCCCTTTCCTGCTACGAGTCCATCGTTCAACTCTTTCGTATTGCAGCAAGTGACCTAGTTAATACCCTGGGGTTATCAGCGCATTTATCGAGCATCTTTTTCACACAGACAGCACAAGTAATCTCAGAAGAATCTATACTGAAGTGAAATTCCTGAAGTACTAGATACGCTTACACCGGGACTCTTCAAAACTTTACACATTTTTACGGCTGACGCGATTGGTTTGGAAAAATTGTGTATAGCATAAACGAGCGAAGTAAAGATATACAGTAGTAAAGTTTAGAGGAAAATCGGAGAGCATACGTGTAAGTATTCCCTTGGTTCACGGCGACTGAAATAAGATCGACTCTATAACTGAAGGCTACTAGCTACTTTCTGTTGTTTAGGTTGCGAGTGGAACTTAGCAACAGTTATGCTCGAAATGAATTACAAAACCTAAATAACCAAGCTAAGTCTCTGTTTACGAGGGTTGTCCGGAAAGTATCTAGCCATTTTGAATATCTCTAGAACCGGTCACATGGCCTTGATACAACTTGGCAGCCAGTCAGAGCAGACCTTACTGTGCATCTGTGAACAGTCACTCTCCCGTGGGGCTAGTCAGTCGGCAGTGAGACGCCGTTGTCTGAGCTTGTGTAATGTGTGACCGTCGCATTCACACGTCTCGTCCCTTTCAACGGCGATTTTAGTTTTGGGAAAAGCCAGAAGTCGCAGGGAGCCAAATCTTGGCTATAGGTGGGCTGACAGACCTGGGTGATTTGATGTTTTGCCCCCCCAAAAAAAGCCTGCATGACAGCTGTAGAATGGGCAGGCGCATAGTCGTGCTGAAACCGATTTGCTCGCTCGGTCATTGTGAATGCGACGGTCACAGAGTACACAAGCTCAGTCAACGGCGTCTCACTGCCGACTAACTAGACCCACGGGAGAGTGATTGTTCACGGATGCAAAGTAGTCTCCTCTGACTGACTGCCAAGTTACTTCAAGGCCACGTGACCTGTTCTCGAAATATTTAAAATGGCTGGATACTTTCCGGACAGCCCTCGTAAGTGGAAAGTTTAAGTTTAAAGAAGGAAATTTCACGTATGAAAAAGGTAACAAATACATGGTCTGTCCGGAAAGTATGCAGCCAATTAATATTTTTAAAAAAAGTAAGAGACCTAGAACAATGGTACCTTAGTCCCCTTCAAAGTACTCCCCTTGGGACCTCACACACTTATCCCAGCGTTCCTTCCACTTTTCAAAACAATCTGAAAAGTCCTTTTTCGGAATCGCCATCAGCTGCCTCGTCGCGTTCTACTTAATCTCGTTTGCGGTCTGAAATCTCCTCCCTTTCAATGGCAATTTCAGTTTCGAGAAAAGCCAGAAGTCGCAGGGAGCCAAATGTGGGCTGTAGGGGGCTGACAGACCTGGGTGATGCGATGTTTTACCAAAAAAGTCTGCACGAGAGCTGAAGAATGGGCAGACGCATTGTCGTGTTGAAGATGCCAGTCACCACTTGCCCAGAGCTGCTGCCGTTTTCTTCTTACTGCATCCCTCAGCCGGGGAAGGACTTCGATGTAGTAGTCCTTAGTTATTGTCTGGCCTGGAGGAGCGTACTCATGGTGAACAACACCTCCATGATCGAAAAAAGTCAACATGACCTTGACGTTGCTCCGACTTTACCGCGCCTTCTTCGGACGTGGAGACTCAGGCGACTTCCATTGGGAAGACTGGGCTTTTGTTTCAGGGTCATAGCCATAGACCCATGACTCATCTCCAGTTATGAACTTTTTGAGGAAATCTGGGTCATTGTTAGCAGTGTCAACTGCAGCACGAAATTCCTTCTGCTCTCGTGACAGGAGCCGCGGAACAAATTTGGCCGCCACACGTTTCTTGCCAAGATCCTCTGTTAAAATCTGTGAAACAACATTCCGTGGAATTCCCAGATCTTCGTCTAATTCTCGCACTGTCGATCGCCGATTTTCGTTGACTGCAGCCCGAATGCTTTCAACATTTTCGGGTGTCCTGTTTGTTGAAGGCCTTCCAGAACGTCGATCGCTCTCAACGGATTCCCGGCCAACTTTGAAGCGTCTGTACCACAATTTTATTTGAGCTTCACTCATTGAATCATCCCCGAAAGCCTTCTTAATCACTGGAATAGTTTCCGCGGACGAATGTCCAAGTTTCAAGCAAAAATTGATGCAGATTCGCTGATCTACTCGCTCGGTCATTGTGAATCCGACGGTCGCACAGTACACAAGCTACGCAACGGCGTCCCACTAACGACTGACTAGCCCCACGGGAGAGTGACTGTTTACGGATGAGCAGAAAGGTCTCCTCTGACTGGCTGCCAAGTTACATCAAGGTCACGCGACCGGTTCTCGAGATATTAAATATGGCTGGATACTTTCCGGACAGACCTCGTATAACAGACGGTGCCCAACTTAATACTTAGCTCTTAATTATGTACTTGGTCTTAAAATACAGGGATCCTAAGAGATACACTTTGTGTCCTTTAAGGAAAATGAAAGATAACGAATTACGTATAAACCTTCAACACGTACCGCGCACTAAACACATTCCGCCTTGGTTATAAAATCCAATCAGTTAATGCTGTACTCTTTGTTCTGAGATCCATAAAAAACACAAAAATGTGCTGTTTGGGCAGAACGTAGGATTTCTGATTGCCAAAACCTGTGATACATAAAGCAATCAACCAAAATTCCATGAAAGGTTAACAGGCCCGAACACAGCCGACTCTCTTATGAGAACGTAATATCCCATTCAACTAGTCAAGAAATTCTCCTCCTTTGGCGGAACAAAATTGTTCATTGTCTTTTCTTTGACATCCTGTTTGCCAGTTGCCATTCTATTTGCATACTGACAAGCTGTATATTCTTACTTCCTTCCTATATGTGACATGATCTTAACATTTTCATATCCCGTTTACATGTGACATCCAGTTTAGATTCTAACATTGTTTTTAAAATATGCCACCTTGTTGACACGTGATATCTTATTGAAATTCTTATATCCTTTTCACATCCGATGTCTTGTTCACATCCTTATGTCCTGTTTACGTTTTGACATCCTTTTTACATGTGACATCCTAGTTACAATCTAACGTCTTGTTCACATCGATATCTTGCTTCCATGCTGTCATCCTGCTTCCATATGATGTAGTAAGGTGTTCTGAATACAGAACCAGGAAGGATCAGAAAAGAATTAAGTGTGACAAAAAGAAAAGGGTTACTATTTATGAGTAATAACAGGAGGTATTGTCACCCATATTCCAGGCGCTTTAATGTACTACCAATGTAAGGCTTAAAAGCAAATTGAAAGGCAATGTCTGTTACTCTAAAGGAACAGAGTTGACAGACGTTGAGAATTAAATGGTGTCATAACAGAATGAGGTGAGATGTGATGGACGTTGAGAAGGGAAGGATGACATTTTTGTGACTGTCTGTTTTTAAGAATTAGAGTTACTAGAACTGACAACTTCCTGACCATATAAGGTAAGGTCATGCTGGTCAGTGAGATGAAATTAGTAACCAATTGGAAACTCTGTGACCATATAAGGCTGTAAGCAATACGTGACAACCAATTAAAGGCTAAGGTCAAAAGTCACAAGATTAAACTCCGCCCCGACAAACGCCCAGGAGAGTTTGTATAAATTAGATTGTTGGCTTGAAAAATTAAGACTAACTTCGGGGAGCTTAGCATAAAAGATGTCTGAAGCGAGTCTTCAGTTTTGGCACCACTTTAATACTATCATCGTTTCCCTGGTCTGTAATTTCAACTGTATTTCAACTAGAATCTACTCAACTGTACGTACTGTAGCAGTTTCTGCAATATAGTAGCTTCAGTGGTCAACTTGCAACAGAGTGTGAGTACTTTAGCCGACGTCACGACCAGCCGTTGACCAATCAGTTCCTCGCCCAGTTGTGTTACATCACAAAAATAATATTCAGTGTCAAGCTCTCATTCCCATGTAAGAACCTCAAGAGTCTACAACGCCTTTCAAATTAAGAACAGTTTTAAGTGGTGCCAAATACAAGCTATTAAATGTGTGGAGAAACAGAGGATCATGATGGCTTGCTTGAATTTAAAACCTTTTACAACACGTTATTTACGACACAATTATAAATGAAAATAATTAATCATAAACGCTGGCTTCATGTCCATAAAAGCGTCTTAAAATTAATTAAGCCGACTATCAGGTTCTTCAGATGTCGAGAACATCGTGAATTTCCCTGAAATTTGATAGGGCCAACATGACAATTTATGATTTCCTTTTTTTTTTTTTAACTTAATTTAATCAGCAATCGGAGTGCAATGTATTCCATAAGCTAATGAGCTGGCAAGAGTCCAGCCTGTGGACTATCTGACGTGATGATTTCCCTTCCAGCGAGGAGATCTCTTACTCCTGGTTACAGGTCAGCTGGCCGTCTTCTTTTCAGTCTCCGCGGAATATTATTAACTCTTGACAGGGGTTGTAGGAGTGGGTTGGGATGAGATTGCAGTTTGGCTCGGTGCTTGTTATTTCTATCATGGATGACGTCTTGAACGGTAGAAATACCCAGGTCATAGTGGATCATTGTATTGGTACATACCATGGGGCGTTCACAATAGCTCGCAGTAGTTTTAATTGGAACATCCGTATGATAGCTATGTTGGACTTGGATGCACAGCCCCATAATTCAAGGCCATAGGTCCATATGGGCGCAATGACGGTTTTGTAGAGTAGGAGTTTATTGTTGATAGAGAGGGGGGGATGTCCAGCCAAGTAGCCAGTAGAGTTCTCTGTAGCGGAG
>Ga0209628_10001437_pt1 | contig 15410 bp, 11 predicted proteins | sample TergutCu122P4_FD_187285 | JGI IMG/M metagenome (GOLD analysis project Ga0209628, IMG submission 187285) | Cubitermes ugandensis P4 segment gut microbial communities from Kakamega Forest, Kenya - Cu122 P4 (SPAdes) (version 2) | ecosystem: Host-associated > Arthropoda: Insects > Digestive system...
TGCCTCGCTCTACACTTGTCTACAGATTTTGTCGGTCTCACTCTTCGAAAAATCCCAGCTTTCATGCGCCTTGCAGCCCGATGCCTGCCAAACCGAACCGACCCACCTCGCTAACCAATTGATTTTGCTCGACTTTTAGCCGGACACTAGTGGTATGAGGTATGTCGCTAACCAAGAAAAAATGTTGCAAACACAGATAGGGTTTGAGTGTATGGCTATGAATTTTGAGTTCCTGTTGAGTGTTGGCGGGTTTTCTCCCTCGCCCACGTGTGATCCGAAGCGGGGCCGCGTAGCGACCCCGCTTCGCCGCTTCAAACTAAGACTCCCGGTATTGGCCGGGGATAGCATCATTGCGGTACCTCTTCGGTGCGCAAGATAGCCTTGTGGATCTTGCCTGCTGGTGTAAACGGCAGTTCATCTCTGAACACAAACTGGCGCGGTACTTTGTAGTCAGCCAAACCCTCGGCGCACCAAGCGCGCAATTCGGCTTCGTTCACGGTAGCACCGGGCTTGCGAACCACGTAGTAGCGGCCGACTTCCCCGAGTACGGTATCGGCTACGCCGATACCCGCAACCAACAATACCTGCGGATGGCGTGCGATATAAGCCTCGACTTCGGCAGGATAGACATTGAATCCACCTTGGATGTACATGTCTTTGGCGCGCCCCCTGAGAGTAATGACGCCGCGTGCATCAAGTTCGCCCAAGTCGCCGGTGCGCAGCCAGCCGCCGGGCCAGAAGGCCGATACACCACGCGCTGCGCCGACGTAACCCGGCACCACGCCGCAGCCACGGAAGCACAACTCGCCCACTTCGCCCGCGGGCAGCGGCTCGCCACTGCCAGGATCGATCACGCACACCTGCGCGTCGCCAATCGGCCGTCCGATGGTAGACATGAGGTCTTCGCGGGTTGCGTCCCATGGCGTAAGCACGATTCCGCCCGACGTTTCTGACAGACCGTACATGTTCATGAGTTTGGCGTTCGGCATCCGTGCCTCAAGCTGCGAGAGTAAGGTCGCATCCACATTGGAGCCGCCGCAAAAGATCAGCCGCACGCAACTAAAGTCGATGTCCATGCCCTGCGACTTCATGAGCAGCAGCGCCATCATCGTGGGCACACCCCAGAGAATTGAAGGCCGATGGACACGGATGCGCTCCAGCATCTGCGATGCCTTGAACTCGGCCATCAGGTCCACGCGCCCGCCGCAGCATAGGAAGGCGATGATGCCGATCGTGATTCCACCCACATGGTTTAACGGCGCGGGTTGCGGTAGCAGGTCGTGCTCGTTCAGGTGCATGTGTTCGACTTGCGCGCGCCCGGACGCCAGCAGCGACGCATGGGTAAGTCCTGCGCCTTTTGGCTGTCCGGTAGTACCCGATGTGTAGATCACCATCGCGAGATCATTTGGCTCGGCACTATCGGTGGTGACAGGCTCGGCGCGTTGCAGCTCAGCGTAGGACATGCACTGCAGCGACGATGCGGGCATCTGGCCTTCAGCATCAAACAGGATGAGCTGCCGTAGCGTGGGGAGCTCGGGCGCGAGTCGGTCAAACATTGCGAGGAAGTCGTGGCCTTCATGCATGCCGATCGTGGCGATTGCCTTGACCTCGCTGTCGCGCACCATGTAGGAAAGCTCACTGTCGCGGTAGCGCGGACTCATCGCCACCACCGCTACGCCAAGGCGCATGGCGCCGAAAAAAAGCACCACCCACTCGATGCGGTTCAGCGATAAAAGCCCCAAGCGGTCACCACGGCGTAGGCCCATGCGGGCAAGCCCGGCGGCCGCGCGACGCGAGGCTTGATCAAGCGCATGGTAAGAAATCGAGCGTTCGTCTTGCAGGATGAAGATGGCATCGCCGCGCCGCATAACGGCGTTGCTCAGCGCCTGCGCAAGCGTAATCGTGGACTCGGTCATTGGGTCTCCTTTCAAAGCTGGGTTGTGTCAACGGCGACAAGGGAATTGACAAGATAAGTTTTCCCCTGTACAGTTTAACAAAACGAACGATCGCTTTTCTAAAGATAAGATGCCCTCCCCTGCAAAGAGCCTGCGGACACCTCGATCAGACAATCGTCTGGGTGAGTTGCTGGATGCCGCAGCCCGCTTGTTTGCCAGCCGAGGCTATGCGGCAACTTCGATGCGCGATATTGCCCGCGAGATCCAGATGCTTCCGGGGTCGGTCTATTACCACTTTCCGTCGAAAGACGAACTTTTGTTTGCCGTCTACGCCGCAGGCGTGCAGGCGCTGAACGCCGCATGCACAGCAGCGCTTGAACGCGAGACTGACCCGTGGCGACGTCTCGAAGCTTTGTGCCGCGCCCATTTGGAAACCGTACTTCAGAACAGCGACTACGCTCAAGTGCTGATCCGCGTCGTGCCGGACGATATTCCCAGAATGGCAGATCAGTTGCGTGATCTTCGAGCGAGTCACGAATGCTTCTTCCGTGACGCGGTTAGAGATCTGCCTTTGCCCGACGGTGCGGATCGGCGTGCCTTGCGATTGATGCTCATGGGTGCCATGAATTGGGCGCCGTTTTGGTTCAACCCGCAAGGACGTGATACCCCCCGCTGGTTGGCAAGAAAATTTATTGGACTAATCAAGGAGACACAAGATGACCAGCAAACGACCACCTAGAGTGATCGTAACGAAGATCGGATTCGATGGGCATGACCGTGGCAGCCGCGTCGTCGCAGCCTGTCTGCGCGACGCCGGCATGGAAGTGATCTACACGCCGCCGTGGCAGGAAATTCCTACCGTGGTCAAGCTTGCGCTTGAGGAAGACGCCGACGTGATCGGCATTTCCTCGCTGGCAACCGACCACCTCATCGTGCCCAACCTCATGACCGCGCTCAAAGAAGCCGGTTTGACCGACGTGCAGGTAATGGTGGGCGGTATCGTCCCGCACAAGGATGAGCCGACGCTGACCGCAAGCGGCGTCGCGCGAGTGTTCCATCCTGGCACTTCTCTTAATGAAGTAGTCGAGCAAGTCAAGGTGCTTACCGCCAAGCGTCGTGAGTTACAAGGAAAGGAACGTCCAGTATGAACGCCATTGACAAACACTTCCAGCGGGAACGTCCGAGCGCGGGTGAACAACGCTGGGCCGATGAATTTGCCCAAGCTGTATCGGGCAATGCCACGATCCACAACCGATCAGGTATTGCGGTCAAGCCTTTGTACACGCCTGCCGACCGCCTTAGCGAGTCCTACGAGGATCAGCTCGGCTATCCCGGCCAATACCCGTTCACGCGCGGCATTTACTCCTCCATGTACCGCGGCCGAAGCTGGTCGCAACGCCAACTCATAGGTCTGGGTGTTCCCGAAGACTACAACTCCCGTGTCAAGGAGATTCTGGGGCTTGGTGCTTCAGCGTTATCCCTGATTCCCTGCAATTCTGTTTTCCGTGGCTACGACGCCGATGAAGTTCCGGTTGAACTGCTGGGCACCTGCGGCACCGTAATAAACAATGTGGACGACATGACCGTGGCGCTCGACGGAGTTCCTATCGGTGACATCTCCACCGCCATGAACGACCCCTCCCCGTTCACGCTGCTGGCCTTCGAACTTGCAGTGGCACGCCGCCGTGGCGTGCCGTGGACGCGCATCTCAGGCACGTCGAACCAAAGCGATTGCATCTCGCATTTCGTTGCCAACCACATGTTCTTCCGCCTTGCGCTGAAAGGCGCTCGGCGCGTTATCGTGGATCACATCCGCTTTTGCAACCAGCATCTGCCCAACTGGAATCCGCTGTCTATCGTGGGTCAGCATATGCAGCAAGCTGGCGCCACGCCTGTGGAAGCGATGGCCCTTACGCTGTGCTCCGGCATCCAGTACGCCGAGGATTGCATTGCCGCCGGCATGGACCCGGATCAGTTTTTGCCGCGCTTCACTTTCTTCTTCGACATCTCCATCAGCTTTTTCGAGGAAATCGCAAAATTCCGCGCGGGCCGCCGTGTGTGGGCGCGCCTGTGCCGCGAACGTCTAGGCGCCAAAGATCCGCGCTCCTGGCGTTTCAAGTTCCATGGCCAGACTTCCGGCGTGGACCTTACCCGCCAGCAACCGCTCAACAACATTGCACGCGTAACCATGCAGGCCGCTGCTGGCATCTTCGGTGGTTTGCAATCACTGCATACCGATGCCTATGACGAGGCGCTCTCCACGCCCAAAGCGGAAGCGGCACGGATCGCCGTGGCGACGCAGAACATCTTGCGCGAAGAGGCTTGCCTCACTGACGTGATCGACCCGCTCGGCGGTTCGTACTACGTCGAGGCGCTAACCGACGAAATGGAGCGGCGCATCAACGCAATCATCGCCAAAATCGATGCCAGCGGCGGCATGTACCAAGCAGTCGAACAAGGTGTGGTGCAACAAATGATTGGTGAATCCGCGCTGGCTTTCCAGAAAAAGATCGACGCCGGAGAGCAAATCATCGTGGGCGTCAATGCCTACCAGATCGAAGAAGACCCCGCAGCCCATGTTTCGCTGGAACGTCCAGATCCCGCTCGCATGCGCGCCCAAGTGGAGCGTCTCGTCAAATTCAAGCAGACCCGTTCCAGTGCAGATGTTCAAAAGGCGTTGTCGGATCTCGCCAAATCGGCCAATGATCACACACTGAATGTCTTCGAGCATGTGGTCAATGCCGCCGAAGCTGGCGCCACCCACGGCGAGATTTGCGGAACCTTGCGTCAAGAGCTTGGATTCGGCCAGCCGCTAACCATGGTGTGAAAACCTTGAGCGATTTCATGATTGACAAAATTGCGCGTGGCGACCGCCGCGCGATCGCGCAAGCCATCACCATTCTGGAGGAACGTGGCGAACACGCGCATGAGGTACGCCGGGCCATTCAGGGTCTTGTCGGCCGTACGCATGTAATTGGTGTCACCGGCCCTCCGGGAGCGGGGAAATCCACACTGGCCTCAGCCATTATTGATGGCCTGCGCCAGCGCGGTCGAACCGTTGCCGTCGTGGCAGTCGATCCATCCAGTCCTTTCAGCGGCGGCGCTGTTCTTGGCGACCGGATCCGCATGGGCAAATCCCAAGGCGACAACGGGGTGTTTATTCGGTCACTGGCCTCGCGCGGACACTTGGGAGGCCTGTCCGCCGCCGCTGGTGACGTAATTGACCTATTCGATGCCGCTGGTTTCGACATTGTCGTCGTTGAAACCGTTGGCGCGGGGCAGTCGGAAGTCGAGATCACACGGTATGCCGACACACGGGTCGTGGCCTGCCCCCCGGGGCTTGGTGACGACGTGCAAGCCATCAAGGCCGGCATCCTGGAAATCGCCGACATTTTTGTTGTCACCAAGGCAGACCTTCCTGACGCCCGGCGCACCGAGTCGGATTTGACTTCCATGATCGGCCTGCGCGGTGACGCGAGCCAAATGCAAACAGTCATGAAAGTCTCGGCCAAATCTGGTGAGGGTGTTGCCGACTTGGTGAATTGGTTGGAAAGCCGTACTCAACGCGGGTTGCGTCATAACACCGATAGTGCGCCAGAAGTACACACGCTCGTGGCGCGCTGTCTGGCCACCGACAACGTTGCGCGCACATTGGGTATGGAATTGCTGCACGCTGCACTTGGGCAAGTCACGCTACGCATGCGCGTACAGCCGATGCACATGAACTTCAACAAGCGCTGTCACGGTGGCTCAATTTTCTCGTTAGGTGACATGGCCTTGGGTCTGGCTTGCAACACCTATGGAGCCATCGCCACCCTGGTCAGTTCGCAGATAAGCATCTCCACGGCCGTGGAGGAAGGCGAGTGGCTAATCGCCAAAGCGACCGAAGTGAATCGTTCACGAAAAATTGGCAACTATCAGGTACACATAACGCGCGTCCGTGACGATGCACACGTGGCCCTGCTTAACGGAACGGTCTATATCTTGGACAAGCCGGTAAGTGTTGAGGAGTTACCAGCATCATGAATGCTATTGCTCAAGCGTCATCGCGACTTGCGGCCGCTGCTTTACCCGGCTGTCTCTGCTCAAACGCCGAATATGAGACGTCTTGATATAATGACAAAAGGTGGAATATTCCATCTCAATTCGTCGCCTTGTTCTCACGAAGGTTCTGCAAATAGCGCGTACTATTTCCATATTATTCTTTTAGTCATTCTGACATTATAGACAAATAGTCATTTGCAGCACTCAAGGAGATATTAATGCCTGACGAACCATATACCTCTGGAGTTCACAAGAATAATTACATTTAATTTACGACTATATCCAATTTGTTTGCGGCGGGTTTGTGCGCCATGCTTGGTGCGGAAAGATTCGGAGCAACAGCTCGAACCGAACAGAAAATCGAGTTGATATGTGCTACATTTGATCAACCGTACTAATTACTATACCCACCTATGGTATGCATATGCTGGAGACAGCAAAGAAAAGGAGACAAAATGCGTAGAATTTCTACAAAATTCATGATTGGATGCATGATACCGACGCTTGCCATAGGATTGGCAAATGCTCAAATTTCCAATCAAACGGTAAAGATTGGTTTCATTACCGATATGTCTAGCGCTTACGCCGACACTGATGGAAAAGCTGGAATAGAGGCGATTCGGATGGCCATTGCTGATTCTACTGATAAATTAAAAAATGCAAAAGTAGAATTACTTTATGCCGATCATCAGAATAAAGCGGATATCGCTGCATCAAAAGCACGAGAATGGTTTGACCAGGAAGGGCTTGATATACTAATTGGTGGCACCAACTCCGCTGCAAGTTTAGCTATGGCGCAGGTCGCGACCGAAAAGAAAAAACCTTTCATCGCGGTTGGTGGTGGCACAACAGCACTAACCAATGAAGCTTGTTCGTTCTACACTATTCAATATGCATATGACACTGCCGCAGTTGCTAGAACCACCGCCAATGCCGTAGTCGCATTAGGTGGCAAGACATGGTTTTTTATCACGGCTGACTATGCCTACGGCGCATCGCTTCAAAAAGAGGTTAGCGATGTTGTGGTTGCTCATGGAGGGAGCGTCGTGGGATCAATTAAGCATCCATTATCAACATTGGATTTTTCGTCGCCTCTCATACAAGCGCAAACCTCTAAGGCACAGGTACTCGGTTTGGCCAATGCCGGATCCGATCTCATCGCTTCGATCAAAGGCGCAAGAGAATTCGGACTAACCAAAACCATGGTGCTAGCAACTCCACTGATGTTTGAAACCGATATTAATGCTCTCGGTCTTGACGCCACGCAGGGCATGTACACCAGTTCGTCTTGGTATTGGGATACAAACGATGCCACGCGTACCTGGTCCAAGCGTTTTATAGCAGTTACCAAGCGTCCGCCGACTTTTCTGCATGCGGCTGAATATTCCGCGACAAAGTTTTATCTAGATGCTGTGGCCGCGACGGGTACCGACGATAGCGATAAAATTATGACAAAAATGAGAAGTAGTCGTGTAAATGATATATTTGCAACCGACGCATATATTCGTCCTGATGGCAGACTGAACAAAGATATGTTCTTATTGCGGGTTAAAGCACCGGAAGAATCTAAATACCCATGGGATTTTTTTAAAATTATAAAAACAATCCCTGGCGATCAGGCATTAATTCAGAAGTCGGAGTCAAAATGCCGACTTTGGAAGTAATTTTCCGCAAAGGATCATACAATGATTAAGATCGAACAAGATACCACTATCAGTGCAGCTTTTCGTAGAGCCGTCATGGCATATGGAGATAACTTATTGCTCATGATGCCAAAAAATGAGCAGCGCGGCTACCACGCCGATGGATATGCCGTGACTTATGCGGAGGCTGGGCAGCAAGTTGATTTGCTGGTGGAAGCCTATGCCGATGCTGGCTATGGAGTTGGTCATCGTGTTGGGCTTGATCTTGAAAATAGGCCTGAGCATTTCTTGCACAAACTTGCGCTCAACTCACTTGGCATATGTTGTGTTCCCATGAATTGCGAGCACCGCCCTAATGAGTTTGAATATGTGGTAGAGCATTCAAAGGTGGATTTGATAGTTGCCGCTGGGAATCGCACTTCCTTTGTCCAAGAGACTGTGGGAGATCGAGTGGCGATTTGTCTCGATCAGGAAGTGCTATCAAATTTGCCCAAGGCAGATCGTACAGCTTGTTACTCTAAAATTTCTAGCAACACTCCTGCCAGTATTTTGTACACATCAGGTACCACTGGTCGGCCAAAGGGCTGTGTTCTATCACATGGCTATGAGCTGGAATCAGGTGCTTGGTATCTTGCGCAAAAAGGATTATCAACATTTCGTGAAGGCGTTGAACGGCTTTATAATCCATTGCCACTGTATCACGTCAATGCATCAGTTTTTTCTTTTTACTGCCTATTGCTGGCAGGAAATTGTCAGGTTCAAACTGACCGCTTTCGTCCGACACGCTGGTGGCGTGAGATTTTGGACTGTGATGTAACAGTTGTTCATTATCTCGGTGTTGTTGTCCCCATGTTGCTTGCGCAAACGCCATCAGCCTTCGATAGGAGCCACAAAGTGAATTTTGGCATTGGTGCAGGCGTGGAAGCCACGTTACATCAAAAATTTGAGGAACGCTTTGGATTCCCATTGATTGAGGTCTGGGGAATGACTGAGGTCGTAGCAGCATTTTCCGATAACTATCATCCTCGGTCCGTCGGTACCAGAGCCTTTGGGAAAATTCCTGTGCAAGGGATTCAGGCGCGAATTGTGGATGCCAACGATGCACCTGTGCCCATGGGGGTTACCGGGGAATTAACGGTCCGCCACTCAGAAGCAACTCCTAGGAGACGATTTTTCAGTGGTTACCTGGATGACCCCGTTGCCACGGAGACAGCTTGGCGTGGTGGTTGGTTTCATACAGGAGATATGGTTCGACAAACTCCTGACGGAACAATGCATTTTGTTGAAAGAGGAAAAAACATCATTCGACGGTCAGGTGAGAATATTGGAGCAGCAGAGATAGAGGATGCTTTACAAAGTCATCCATTGGTGCAACAGGCCGTGGTTATCGCGGTTAAAGATGAGATTCGAGAAGAGGAAGTCTATGCATGTATCGTGTTGACCAAAGAAACTGATCGGCAGCAGGCTGCTACGGAACTATTTGAATTTTGCATGAATCAATTGAGCTATTACAAAGCTCCTGGCTATATATGGTTTACTCATGATGTTCCTAAAAGCGGTACACAGAAGGTGCAGAAGCATCTTATTTTTAAGAACGACTGTGATCCAAGAGATGCGGCAGGTGTTTTTGATTTTCGTGCCAAGAAAATCCGTCGTGCTGCTTAATGATGGATTGCCAAATTTTATTTAACCCATCGATAGTGAGTTTCAAAATATGACCTTCTCCAACATCTTCCTGTCTGCAGGAGTTCGCACCCCGTTTGGGGACTATGGAAAGTCACTCAAAAATACTCCATTGAGTGAACTTGGCACACATACGGTAAAGGCCTGTATTTCTAAGGCTGGCATCAACCCCACCGATGTTGACCATTTGGTGTTTGGCAATGTTGGAGCTGTGGATCACGACAGCGTTTTTATCAGTCGGAAGATCGCGTTGCAGTCTGGAATGCGGACAGAAAGCGCGGCACTCAGTGTCACACGTGCTTGCGGCACTGGATCGCAAGCGATCATCAGTGCGGCACTACAAATCCTGACCAGACATAGTTCTTTGGCGATAGCGGCTGGAGGTGAAAACTTTAGTCGGGTGCCTTATATATCTACCCAGACACGTTGGGGAGCGGGCAGAGGCGAGGTGGCATTGGTTGACGGATTGGACTATGTCTACCGGTGCCCATTCTCCCGCGAACTGATGGGGGAGACCGCAGAAAATATCAGCGAGACGTACGGGTACTGCCGTCAAGACATGGACGATTGGGCCTTCATGAGTCAGCAGCGCGCGAAATCTGCAGAAGAATCCGGATTTCTCGCACAGCAAATCGCACCGCTTGAGGTTACTGAAGGCAAGAGTCGGCGAATTTTCGCCAAAGATGAATTTCCCCGCCCCAATGTTTCGCGCCAGCGGTTGTCGGAGCTAAAATCTGCATTTCGCCCTGGTGGTCCCGTAACGGCTGGAAATTCGAGCGGTGTAACCGACGGTGGTGCCGCCATCATGGTATTCGATGACCAGGCCGCGAGACGTTATGGAATACGCCCACAGGCGAAACTCATTGACTACGCGGTCGAAGGTGTGCCACCGCATCTGATGGGGATAGGTCCTGTTCCAGCAATTGAAGCTTTGCTGAAGCGAAATCAGCTTGGCGTGGCAGATATTGATTACTTCGAAATCAATGAAGCCTTTGCGGTCGTGAACTTGCACGCTGAAAAGCAGCTGCGAATTTCCCGTGAGAAAACCAACCTTTATGGTGGTGGCATATCGATTGGGCATCCACCTGGCGCTACGGGTATTCGGATGACCATGACGGCAATCCAGCATCTGGAAGCGACCGGCGGCCGTTATGCGGTGATCAGCATGTGTCTGGGCAGCGGCATGGGAATGGCGACCTTGATCGAAAACGCGACTCATTGAAACAGCTAGGAAAAGGTGCTTGACTCTCATGCGCGGTCGACTGGACTTGATTGCATTTATAAATGTCGCCGAATCAGAAATACCACCTATGGGCCAAGGAGTTTGAACATGAGGATGAAAAAGTTACAGCAGCGCGCATGGCAAAGGATCCAGAATGACATCGATACGCTTTGATGGCCGCGTGGCCGTGATCACCGGCGCTGGGCGCGGTCTGGGCCGCGCGCACGCCTTGTTGTTGGCAGAACGTGGGGCTACCGTTGTGGTCAACGATCTGGGGGGCGATGTTGGCGGCGGAGTGGGCGGTAACGTCACAGCTGCGCAGAAGGTTGTGTGCGAGATCGAAGCCGCTGGCGGCCACGCACTGGCCAACTACGACGACATTGCCACCCCCGCAGGAGCGCAGCGCCTGATTGATGCCGCAATGCAGGCATTCGGGCGTGTCGATGTGTTAATCAGCAATGCCGGTATTTTGCGCGACAAAACATTGCATAAGATGGATCCGTCCGACTTCGAGGCCGTGGTGCGAGTCCATCTCCTCGGATCTGCGTGGTGTTCGCGGGCCGCTCTGCCGATAATGCAGCAGCAACAGTACGGACGCATCGTCATGACGACCTCTGCTGCCGGCTTGTATGGCAACTTTGGTCAAAGCAATTACGGCGCCGCCAAGCTTGGTGTTGTGGGCCTGATGAACTCTCTCAAACTCGAAGGCGAGAAGTTCGGCATCCGTGTCAATACCGTGGCTCCTGTCGCTCTGACTCGGATGACCGAAGGCGTACTGCTGGGGCGTCTTCTCGCCGAGGCTACCCCGGAATGCGTGGCGGCTGGCGTGGCTTTCCTGGCATCCGAGGCTTGTGACTTTACCGGTCAGATACTTTCTGCGGGAGGTGGTTATTTCTCGACTGTGAGGATCGTCGAAGGTTGTGGAGTGCATGCTCCGGTTGGTGATATTTCGCCGGAATTTGTGGCTGATCAATGGGCAAGAATTTCGGATATGTCGAATGAGCGTCACTATGGCAGCGCCACGGACGCATTGCTAGGCGTTTTTGGTACTCCCTAGCGATGACTGGATCTCTTCACTTGCAGTCCACTATGCGCAAGGCCCGGCATATCACCGGCAAGCGAGTGTCGCAGCTTCGAGGCTCACCGGCTGGGTCGATACGCACGCCCGCGCAGGGATCGTAAACACGTTTTAACGCATCAAATTTGGGAGAAGACTCACAATGACTGACCTTAATGCCACGAGCGTGCTTATGGACAGTGCGGACCATCGCCAGTTCCGCGATTCCGTGCGACGTTTTATTGTCGAAGAAATCATGCCGCACCATGATCAGTGGGAACGCGATGGTCAGGTTCCTCGCTCACTGTGGCGCCGAGCGGGCGAGCTGGGTCTGCTGTGTCTGACGGTTCCAGAGCAGTACGGCGGGGCGGGGGTGGATTTCAGCTACAGCGCCATCGTTGTTGAAGAGATGGCCCGCGCTGGCGCCACTGGCCCTTTGTTCTATCTTCACTCCGACATCGTGGCTCCCTACTTGGTCCACTATGGTACGGAAGCGCAAAAACAGGCTTGGCTGCCGCGCATGGTCCGTGGTGAGGTGATCGGAGCCATCGGAATGACAGAACCCGGTGCGGGCAGTGATTTGGCGGCGATCCGTACCCAAGCAGAACGCGATGAGGATGATTGGCGTATCAACGGCCAGAAGATATTCATTTCCAACGGACAGATCGCCGATCTGGTGTTGTTGGCCGCCAAGACCAATTCAGCGCTCGGTGCCAAAGGCACGAGCCTGCTAATCGTTGAAACTGATCGTCCGGGGTTTAGTCGCGGGCGACGGCTGGAAAAAGTCGGTATGCACGCTCAAGACACGTCGGAGTTGTTTTTCACCGATGTTCGCGTGCCGGTGGGGAACTTGCTGGGAGAAGAAGGTAGCGGCTTTCGCTACATGATGAACGAGCTGCCACAAGAACGGCTATTGGTTGCCATCACGGCTGTCGCTGCCATGGAAGCGGCTGTCGCGTGGACGCGTGAGTATGTTGCCCAACGCCAAGTTTTTCGCGCCAGTTTGTCCGCAAAGCAGGTGGTTCGGCACCGTCTCGCGGAGGCATATGCCAACACGCTGGTGGCACGCAGTTTCCTCAATGATTGCCTGAGGCGGCACTTGGATGGCCAACTGGACACCGTTACTGCCTCAGTGGCCAAGTTCTGGACCACAGAGATGCAGTTTTCGGTGATTGACAATTGTGTGCAACTATTTGGTGGCTACGGGTACATGCGTGAATACCCAATCGCACGCGCTTGGACTGACGCGCGCGCACAGCGGATCTACGGTGGAACCACCGAGATCATGAAAGAGATCATTGCGCGAGAGCTGTTCAAAACAGGGTAAAGCTGTTTTGTCTCATTCAGAAAAATGAAAAAAACACCTCCATATGATCAATGCTATGTCAAAGATTCAATGCATGAATTTTTTCACTTCTGCTCACGTCGCTGAGTCGGCTTCCGGCCTGCTCGCGTGCGGGATCGCGCCGCCGTTGTCGCTGGGCGAGCTCAGGCTGATATTTCACGCCTATCCACATCGAATGCGTGGACGAAATTGCCGATGCCACCGGCTGCAAGGCCGAAGTCGCCGCTATGGCCGAGGTGACCATGCGCGGCGAAATTCCCGACCACTGACGCCGCAGTGCCACTATGAGGCAGAATCGGCGTGCAAAGCGGCCACCCGGTCGAAACGCTCTACCGCGAGATCCGTTCGCTGCGCATTTATGAAGGCGCAACGGAAGTTCAGCAACTGATCGTCGGGCGCGAGCGGTTCAAAGAATATTTGGCCGCGCGGGCGTGATGAACATGTTGCCCCATGTCTGGAAACCTTGGAGACCTCTTGAAATGAAAAAATCTCTCATCGCCCTGGCCGCACTGGGCGTATCTGGCGTCGCAATGGCGCAGTCTTCCGTCACCATGTATGGCGTGGCCGATGCCGCCATCATCAAACGGCAAGGCGAACGCACCCAGATGGGCAGCGGCGCTCCCGATCTCATGACCAACCAGGACAGTCGATTGGGCCTCATGGGCACCGAGGACATGGGCGGTGGCCTGAAGGCCGGCTTTCAGTTCGAAACCCGGATGAGCTTGGAAAACGGCAACTCCATTGTCAAGAACGTGGGTCCTGGCGGCACTTCTGGCGGGTTCTGGAGCCCTACGGCCAAGGTGTGGATGAGTGGCGATAGCTGGGGCACCGTTTCGCTGGGCCGCATGCTTACCCCGTCGTTTTTCGGCGTGTTTGCCTGGGAACTAACCGGCGCGGCCAACTACTCCCTAGTCGCCAAGTCCTACGCTTGGGGTGGTGCCAACCCGCGTAACAACAGCGCGTTTTCCTACAAGACGCCCAATTTCAGCGGCTTTACCGCCGAGCTGGCCTATGTTACCAAGGCCGACGTGCAAAATTCCTCCGCCAGCATGCTCCCAGGCGGAGCCGATGGCGCCAAGTGGGACGTCAATGCGATCTACAGCAATGGTCCGATCACAGCCGGCGTGGTAGCCAACAAAGTCAGCAAAGCCGTCAACCTCAACGGCAACAAAACCAACTGGGCGATCGGCAGCAAGTATGACTTCGGCTCCTTTAAGGTAGCCGCCGGCTATCACAATACCAACAACAACAATCTCAATAGCGGTATTGCCGTGCCAGGCAGGTCGCAGACCTATGCCAAGCGCAATGGCGTGACAGTAGGTGGTTCCGCCCTGCTTGGGTCATTCACGGTCACGGCCTACATCGGTCGTGACACCAAGCTGCAGAACGCGGCTGGCGCGAGCATCTCGAAACGCACCAACTTCCTGCTGGAAGGCAAGTACAACCTGTCCAAGCGCACCTTTGTGTACCTGGCCGGTCTGCGGCTGGACGGCACCAACAACTACGGCTTGGGCCTGCAACACAACTTCTGATGGTGTGCTGCGCGCCTCCGCCGTTGCGCTGGGGCGTGGCGGGCAACCTCGTGTGGGCTTGGATTCTCACCATCCCGGCCTGCGCCTTGGCAGCGGCGCAGGCTGGTTGGTTGAGAGATTTCGTGTTCTGAACCGATCCTGGTTACTCCCGATTCGATAACTGGGGACGCGCGGAAGTCGGATACGATGCGAAGCTGGTTGCCAGTATGGAGCTATGCTCCATGCTGGCTTATGTCCCTTGTACAGTAATGGCAAGCAGCTATCCGAATAATAGCAAACATGAACCCTTCCTCTTCCGCCCCCGCCGCTGAATTCGCCCCCGGCCTGCTTGTGCGCGGCGTTGCGCCGCCCTTGTTGCTGTGCGACTTTCGGTTGATCGCATTCGACATGGATTCCACGCTCATCAACATCGAATGCGTGGATGAGATCGCCGATGCCGCCGGACGCAAGGCCGAGGTAGCCGCCATCACCGAAGCGGCCATGCGCGGCGAGATTGCCGACTTTCGCGAAAGCCTGCGCCTGCGCTTGGCCCTGCTCAAGGGCGTGAGCGAAGAACACCTGCTGCGCGTGTACCACGAGCGCCTGCGTCCCAACCCCGGCGCCGCCGAGTTGGTGCGCGCCTGCCAGGCGGCGGGGCTGAAGGTGCTGTTGGTCAGCGGCGGTTTCACCTTCTTCACAGAACGGCTGCGCGAGCGGCTGGGGCTGGATTTCACGCGCGGCAACCGGCTGGAGATCGTGGACGGCAAACTCACCGGGCGCGTGCTGACGCAAAGCTGGGGCGACGTTTGCGACGCGCCCATGAAGCGCCAGACCCTGCTCGACGTGTGCAGCCTAATCGGCTGCCAGCCGCACCAAGCCATCGCCGTGGGCGACGGCGCCAACGATCTGCCCATGATGGCCACCGCCGGCCTTTCCGTGGCCTACCACGCCAAGCCCAAGGTGCGCGAGCAGGCGATGGTGGCGATCAACGAAGGCGGGCTGGATCGGTT
>Ga0209628_10001438_pt1 | contig 15406 bp, 10 predicted proteins | sample TergutCu122P4_FD_187285 | JGI IMG/M metagenome (GOLD analysis project Ga0209628, IMG submission 187285) | Cubitermes ugandensis P4 segment gut microbial communities from Kakamega Forest, Kenya - Cu122 P4 (SPAdes) (version 2) | ecosystem: Host-associated > Arthropoda: Insects > Digestive system...
TCCGGTTCCGGAAGGAAACCACGGAAATATGGAAGCAGTAAGATTAAAAGGTGAAAAACGAACGCATTGGGTACGGCTGCCCGGAGCATTTATACCGGTGCCCTGCCCAAATGGGTCTGTGTTACGCATCACATAATCGTCGCCCTCGCCCTGGCGCAGGAAGATTTTGTGCACTTTGTTTTTGTTGGCGCCGTAGCTGAGCAGCACCACTGCATAACGGGCAGGAAAGGTTTTCCCATAGTCGGGGTTGACGAGATTGCATTTCCCTGTCCACAAAAACTGTTGCTGCAATCCGATGCGGAAAAGGATGGTACCGGTTCCGGAAGCATCGCCGGTAATGCTCGAAGTTCCGGATACTTGATAGGTCTCGGCAGCGCCGGCAGTATTCGAGTTTGCTAACGATATTCTCGGGTCGGAATTTCCAACATTTGCAAGCACAACACCGTCGCCGCCGGCAGGATTCCATTGGTCGTCGTACCAGGCTACCGTGGCCGTCCAGGGACCGGCATTAAAGCCGGTAAGACCGGTTATACGGACAATGCGCTCGCCCGTCTCGTCGGCTCTCCAGAAAGCGCCAACGTAGGCGTTGGTGATGGGATCGCCGCCTCCGTCGGGCATGGGTTTAAAATTTAAAGTAAGCGTATATTCTTTGTTCGATTCCAAAGTCCTGGTGAAACTGGCAGTAAGACTGTCGCGCACGACTTGTCCATTATTGATGTTTATATGGATATTTTTTATAACAACGGGCATCCCGCTTATCGGGAACACTAAGAAGGGGTTGGTGATATGAACTGTATCCCCAAGCGCTCCGGACGGGCTTGCAACCTGCCGGTTGGAAGCAGCAGCACCGGCGGTAAAATTCCCGTCATGCACTGTCAGAATTCCTTTAGTATCAGGCTCTATATTAACTGCTTTTAAGCCGTTGATTTTGTTTGGAGCCGGCATATTGGCGGTGCTGTACTTAATCTTCACTTTCGCAAACTTGTGCTTCATCGTGATGTGCACCGTATTATTGTGTATTGTTGAAAGATTGGATACCTCGGTGTCGCCCCGCAACAAATCTCTGGAGGGTTCAACCGTCAACGTTTCGGTATGGGGTGCCATTGTAACATTATCGTTGTAGGAATAAGCCACAAACTTGTAATTGGTGTTGTTCCCCAAAACAGTTAGTGTTAAGGGGGCGCCGATGAGACTGCCATCCGGTGCAATCCAGTAATCGGCGGTAACAGCCGCTGTGGTAGCACTGTTCTTGTAAGCTGCTATGCGAACGGCGGTGCCGGGTGCAAGCGGACCGGCAGAACGTGTCCTGTTTGCAGGATCGGCAGACAAGGTCGCTTCTATAAGCAAGCCATCGTCTATGGGAATGATCGTAGTTTCCGGTGTTTCGGTGGGGGCGTGATCAATTGCGCCGCTGCGGGTAATATCTTCATATCCGTCGTAAGACATATCGCCCAACGAAAAATATACAGCCACTTCTTCACCTTCGCCTAAAGCCGGATTATCGCCGGTAATATCTGCATCATTGCACGCGTTGAACAGGCATGCAAGACCGCATAGGGCAAGGCACATCCCGAGTAAATTCTTTTTTATTATTCTATTCATATACTATCTTTTTATGTTTGTTACTATATTTTTTATTTAGGCATCACCCATAAATTGTCGCTGTCGCCGGCGCCGGGTTCGAAGTTCTCCACATCAATGTCCTTGATGGGGGTATCATTCTTAACACAACGGATCGAATGGCCGTAGCACCTGTTAACTTCGCTCATTCCTGCTCTACCAAGGGGCAAGTACAAGAAGTTCGCATCATACTCAAAATGTGCCGAACTTGACCAGTAGTAACCGCCGTCACCCACACCGTGAAGCTCGCCACCGCTGCTGCTGTCGCGCATACCCGAAACAGGAAAGAACAACGAAGCATTGGTAACCGGATTGTAAAATAAAATACCTCTACAAGCTACATCCCAGGAACCGGAAGAAACCGTATGGGATGATGTAATCTGACGTCGATCGAAGAAGCCATCAGCGTAATATCCCCAAGAAACGTTACTCATTTCATAAAATGCGGCATTCTGAGGGTTTAACCACAGAGACTGACGCATCTCGGATGTAGCAATAACATTACTAAAATCAACGAGGGCAGCTGTTGGCCCGTCGTTTGGACGACGGTAAGTATTCGGACAAGTCTCACTGATGATATCATGCCTGTCGGTAGCGCTTGTCCAGAAGCCGGTCTTAAGGCCGATATCAGGCCCTCCTGTAATATTCCATGGTGTGATACCGGAAAGAATCCCCGGATGGAAAGCTCTGCGAGCGTAAGTCGCTTGCCAGGCAGCACCGGCAGACCACTGGAAGTGAGCCCCACTCTGGGTAGGGTATTCCACGAAAACACCACCTTTGAGGGGAAGCTGCGGATGGTCGGTAACGTTAGCTCCGGTTCCGGCAGGAGACCACTTAGAGTCGGAGTAAGTAAGATTATAAGGTGAAAAACGAACGCACTCGGTACGGTTAGCCGGAGCGTTTGCACCGGTGGCAGGCCCAAATGGATCTTCGTTACGCATCAAATAATCGGCGCCTTCCCCCTGCCGCAGGAAGAGTTTTTGCACTTTCTCGTTACCTATTTTCCCAAAATAAATCAACACTAAGGCATAACGGGCAGGGTTGGTAGTTGCATTATATGCCGTAAAAGTTTTCTGCAAACCGATGCGGAAAAGTATTGCGGTATCGTTTTTGGTAACGTAACCGTTAATGGTGTTCGAACCGGTTACCTTATAATTCTCGGCATTTCCGGGAGTCTTGACTGTGTTATAATTTACATTCGGGTCTGGACTTTTACCTGCGGCCAGCACAATGCCATCGCCACCGCCGGGATTCCATGTGCATCCGGGACGGTTGTCGTACCACGCTACTGTCGCCTTCCAGGGGATGGTGTCGGTGATGCTTGCTTTGCTGACCGGTATGCGGATAATGCGTTCGCCTATCTGGTTGTTTCTCCAGAAAGCGCCGACGTATGTGTCGAGAACTATGGGATCGCCGCTATCCGGAGGTATGACTTGCGGTGTAAATGTCAATCGAAGCGAATATACTTTTCCCGATACCAAGGGACTTTCAAAAGCAGCCGATCGGTTGGAATAATTTTGACCGTTTACGGTTATATTGCCGATTTCCACAATGGTTTTTGTCCCCGGATACACCAAACAGGTATCTGCGACGGAAAGGATGTCGGAGGCCGCTTGTACCCATTTGCCGTTGGGAATGCGATATTTAACCAACGCGCTCGCAGCATCCTTACTGATAGCGGAAGGAACTGCCTTGGGCATGGTGAGGTTGGCTTTGCAACTGACTATATCCATATTATGATCTGCCCTGAGTGCAATTGTGCGGGGAGCAGGGGTAGCAAGCGATACGGTAGCCTGAGTTTTTTTAATCATAGAAAACATGTGTGTCATCGGAATCGTTACATTACGATTGTTATTAGTGAGTGTGTGATTCAGACTAACTCCATACATCAGATCGGATTCGGGAAGAATCGCCGGTATCGAATCGGGTGCGGGTATTTTGCCGAAAAAAGCAGCATGGCCGGTTGTCGGCGTGTTGATCGCTGCATCGGTTAAACCGGTGTAAGTATAGGCAGCGAAATTGTAAGCGACATCTCCCGGCAACTCCCAATAGCCGACAGAGGTGGAAGTGCCGGAAACCCATTTAAGCGAGTCGCCGTCGATAGAATAAACAGCGTGGCCTGCATATTGGCCGTCACTTTTTTGATAGGCCACAAAGCAGACTTTTGCGTCCTGCACAAAAGCAGACTTGTATGCCCGCAACTGCGATTCCGATTCTGGATCGGCTTCGAGGGTAGCTAACATATACATGTCATCGTCTAATTTTACGACAACAGTTTCGGAGTCGGGAGTATCCGAGCCTCGGGTCATTACCTCATCGCCTGTGTAGAGGGCATTCCCTATCGAAAACTGTACGGTAACGGTTTTACCCTGTTTTACCGGGTGTAGATTATCTTCACAGGCAGAGAGCACCAATGTTAAGCCACACAAAAACAGAATTACAATGCTCGCATAACAGATATAACGATACATCGACATATTTTTCATTGTATTCATTTCCATTTATTTTTTAATTCTTAAAAGAGTAAAATATCTCCGCCTTCAATAGCAGGATTGGATCCCACTGTTTCTCCGTCATCAATCCAATTTACTTCAGTGATTTTTGCCGACACAGCAACCATTTGTGCGATTCCTTCTTCCAAAACCACCTTGGAGACTTTCACTGTAGGTGGTACGTAGGTCTTTTTCTTTTGCGTTTTTTCCATTTTTATTATTTGTTTACTTAATTTTGGAGGCAAAGATAATAAGTATAATTAATATTATAAAATAATTTATAATAATTTCACTAAATATTTTATAAAAAATTTATATTTATGTGAATTGATAAATTTCTTTAGAAAAATCGACAACTATTCAGCATGTCATTTCGTCACACAAAACCGTTTGGCATGTCATTTGTGCAAGTCAAGACAGAAGATTATAATATCAAACAAAATAATAAAAAAAACAGTATGGCAAAAATTATTGGTATCGACTTGGGAACAACCAACTCCTGTGTGTCCGTAATGGAAGGAAACAAACCGGTGGTTATTCCGAATAGCGAAGGCAAAATGACTACGCCTTCGATTGTAGCATTTGTTGGAAACGGCGAACGAAAAGTGGGTGATCCTGCTAAGCGTCAGGCTATTACTAATCCGACAAAAACAATCTTCTCAATTAAACGGTTTATGGGTGAAACCTACGACCAGGTACAAAAGGAAGTTTCTCGCATACCGTATAAAGTGGTAAAAGGCGACAACAATACGCCTCGTGTGGATATTGACGGACGGTTGTATTCTCCGCAGGAAATCTCGGCGATGATTCTCCAAAAAATGAAGAAAACTGCCGAAGATTATCTGGGGCAGGAAGTTCCGGAGGCTGTTATTACGGTTCCTGCTTACTTCTCCGACTCGCAACGTCAGGCAACAATCGAAGCCGGAGAAATCGCCGGTTTGAAGGTAAAACGAATCATCAATGAGCCTACCGCTGCCGCTTTGGCTTACGGTTTGGATAAAGCGCACAAAGATATGAAAATCGCCGTCTTTGACTTGGGCGGTGGCACCTTTGATATATCCATTCTCGAATTGGGCGGCGGCGTATTTGAAGTATTATCAACCGATGGTGATACCCATTTGGGTGGAGACGATTTTGACCATGTGATTATCGATTGGTTAGCCGAGGAATTCCAAAAAGACGAAGGCTTGGACTTGCGTAAAGATCCGATGGCGATGCAACGCTTGAAAGAGGCTGCCGAAAAAGCAAAAATCGAGTTGTCCAGTTCAACGGCGACCGAAATTAATCTGCCGTACATTATGCCGGTGGATGGTATGCCTAAACACTTGGTAAAAAGTCTGACCCGTGCCAAGTTTGAACAATTGGCAGACTCATTGATTCGAGCTACGGTTACGCCTTGCGAAAAAGCACTGAAAAACGCCGGATTGGCAACCAAAGATATCGACGAAGTGATTTTAGTGGGTGGTTCGACCCGTATTCCGGCGATTCAAGCGGAAGTGGAGAAAATCTTCGGCAAGGCACCGTCCAAAGGAGTAAATCCGGACGAAGTAGTCGCTATTGGCGCTGCTATTCAGGGGGCTATCCTTTCGGGCGACAGCAATCTGGGTGGTATGGTATTGTTGGATGTAACTCCGCTTTCGTTGGGCATTGAAACGATGGGTAGCGTGATGACTAAATTGATTGAGGCAAACACGACTATTCCTGTCAAAAAATCGGAAACATTTACGACTGCCGTCGATAACCAACCCTCGGTAGAAATTCATGTGTTGCAAGGCGAACGCCCTTTGGCCAGCAACAATAAAACCATCGGCAGATTCCATTTGGATGGTATTATGCCGGCTCCGCGTGGTGTACCTCAAATTGAAGTAACTTTTGATATTGATGCTAACGGCGTAGTGAGCGTATCGGCGAAAGACAAGGCCACCGGAAAAGAACAAAGCATCCGTATCGAAGCCTCCAGTGGTTTGAGTGATGCCGAAATCCAACGGATGAAAGACGAAGCGGCCGCCAATGCCGAAGCCGACAAAAAAGAAAAAGAAAGAATCGACAAGTTGAATCAAGCCGACAGCGTGATTTTCCAAACGGAAAAACAACTGAAAGACATCGGCGATAAGATTCCCGCCGACAAGCGCAGCCCGATCGAAGTGGCTTTGCAGAAACTGAAAGAGGCTCACAAAACACAGGATATGGCAGGTATCGAAGCAGGTATCGCCGAAGTAAACAGCGCTTTCCAGGCGGCCAGTCAGGAGATGTACAATGCACAAAACACCCAAGCCGGTGGCGCACAAGGCAATCCGTTCGACGGTTTTGCAGGTGGCGACCCATTCGCAGGCGGTCAAAATCCCAACGCAGGAAACCCCGGCGGTCAGGACGACGGCGGCGTAACGGATGTGGATTTTGAGGAGGTGAAGTAACAGTGGCTCAACACAACGAATTGGGGCAAACAGGCGAAACTTTGGCTATCGAATATTTGAAAGCAAAGGACTATCGTATCCGACATACCAACTGGCGACGGGGGCATTGGGAGTTAGACATTGTGGCCGAAACTCCCGATGAGTTGGTTTTTGTGGAAGTAAAAACCCGTACCGGCGATTGGGAACTGCCCGAAAATTCGGTAAACAAATCCAAAATCCGGAACATTATTTCCGCTGCCGATTGTTACATCAAATATTTTGATGTAGATTTGCCGGCGCGTTTCGATATTATTTCGATAATGGGTAAAGAACCGAATTTTGAAATCGAACACATCGAAGATGCTTTTTATCCACCTGTAAACACTTATCGTAGATAAAGAGATGAATATCGTTCGTGTAAAAACAACAGATTCTACCAATCGGCTATTAAAAGAATTAACCGCAAGGTGTCGTCATTGCGAACTGCGAGGAACGAAGCAGGAAGCAAACCAGACAATTGTGTCCCAATGGATTGCTTCGGGCTCTGCCCTCGCAACGACGGGAAACGCCCCATTGGAAGAAGGCACCGTTGTTGTTGCCGAAACACAAACGGCGGGACGCGGACAAAAAGGCAGTTTTTGGGAAGCAGCAGCCGGACAAAATATTACTTGCAGTCTGTTGCTATACCCCACTTTTTTATCCCTAAAACAACATTTTCTTCTGTCAAAGATAGTGGTTTTGGGTGTGAAAGAAACCCTGGATTTTCTGTTTCCGCATCTTTTGCCTTTTTTCATCAAATGGCCCAACGATATTTATCACAAGGACAGGAAAATTGCCGGCATTCTCATCGAAAACGAATTAATGGATGACCAAATAACCCAATCTGTTGTCGGCATCGGATTGAATGTCAATCAGGAAGTCTTTACGAGCGATGCACTCAATCCGGTTTCTCTGAAACAATTAACAAGCGAAACGATCGATTTGGATTATCTGTTGGGAGAGATGATTCGCCGGATTATGTACTGGTATCAAAAATTGAAGGACAATCAATCCGAAAAGATATCGACAGTCTATCACGATGCGCTGTATCGTAAAAACGGTTTTTTTTGTTATGAAGACAAAAACGGAGTGTTCGATGCTCGAATTGGGTCGGTTTCGGACGATGGATTTTTACATCTGATAACCCAAGGAGGAGAAGAACGCCGCTATGCTTTCAAAGAAGTGTCGTTTTGCAACTCTTTCCGCAAAAACGCCGAAGTATAACCTATGTTCGATTGTACTAATGCTTCGGGCGTTCCCGCAAACAGGATATGTCCGCCGCCTCTGCCGCCTTCGGTTCCCATATCAATTACATAATCTGCCGATTTGATAACATCCATATTGTGTTCGATTACAATGACGGTATTCCCTTTGTCCACCAAACGGTTGATAACATTGAGCAATACCTGAATGTCGTCGAAATGCAAACCGGTAGTAGGTTCATCCAGAATGTAAAGCGTTTTCCCTGTATCGCGTTTCGACAATTCGGCAGACAGTTTTACCCGTTGACTTTCGCCGCCGGAAAGCGTGGTCGAAGATTGCCCTAATTTCACGTAACCCAAACCTACCTCTTGTAGCACTTTAAGCCGGTTGTAGATGTGCGGCACATTCTCGAAAAATTCCACAGCGCGATTGATAGTCATATCCAATACATCGGCAATGGATTTTCCTTTGTACTTTACTTCCAGCGTTTCCCGATTATAGCGTTTCCCTTGGCAAGTTTCGCAGGGGACATACACATCCGGCAGGAAATTCATTTCAATCGCTTTGTATCCGTTGCCGCCGCACACTTCGCATCGTCCGCCTTTGACATTGAAAGAGAAACGCCCCGGTTTGTATCCTCTGATTTTCGACTCCGGCATATCGACAAAGAGGTTTCGAATATCGGAAAAAATGCCGGTGTAGGTAGCAGGATTGGAACGGGGTGTACGTCCGATGGGCGACTGATCGACATCCACCATTTTATCAATATTTTCCAAGCCTTCGATTTCACGATAAGGCAAAGGATCGTGAAGCGAACGATATAATTTCTGACTGACTGCCGGTTGCAGGGTTTCGTTGATCAGCGACGATTTGCCGCTTCCGGAAACGCCCGTTACACAAATAAACTTCCCCAACGGAATGGTCAGATCTATGTTTTTCAAATTATTACCGGATGCTCCTTTCAAAACAATAGTTTCCCCATTTCCTTTTCGTCGGCGTTCAGGAACAGCGATTGATTTTTTCCCGTTGAGATAATCGGCAGTTAATGTATCGGCTTGCAGCATTTCGTGAGGTGTTCCGGTAAAAACCACTTCTCCGCCCAAGCGACCGGCACGCGGACCCAAATCCACCACATAATCGGCATTGAGCATCATTTCCTTATCGTGTTCCACCACGATGACCGAATTACCGGTATCGCGCAGTTGTTTCAGCGATTCGATAAGACGGGCATTATCGCGCTGGTGCAATCCGATGCTGGGCTCGTCTAAAATGTAAAGCACATTTACCAATTGCGATCCAATTTGCGTTGCCAAACGAATCCGCTGACTTTCGCCGCCCGACAACGAAGCCGAAGCACGATTCAAGGTCAAATATTCGAGTCCGACATCCAATAAAAATCGTATCCGACCCCGAATTTCTTTCAGAATCTCGGTGGCAATTTGTTGTTGCTGTTTGTTCAAATGCGGTTCAAAATCGTTCAGCCATTCTGCTAATTCGAGAATGTCCATTTCGGCTAACTCTGCGATGTTTTTTCCGTGAATAAAATAATGCAGAGCCTCTTTGTTCAATCGTTGCCCCTGACATTCGGGACAAACGGCAGTACGAATAAATTGATCCGCCCATTTTTGCGCTGCCATTGAACTATCCTGCTCCTGCTGCAAAACAACATATTTGCTGATTCCATCGAACGACAAAAAGTAATTAGAATGATTTCCCAACGCCGCATTTTTGATTTGCAAGCGCTCTTCCGTTCCGTTCATAATGTCGTCGATGGCTTCTTCCGGTACTTCTTTCAAAGGGGTTTTAATGTTTACCCCATATTTTTCGAGAATGGCTTCCACTTGCCAGAAAATCAGGATGTCGCGATGTTTTCCCAAAGGCACTATTCCCCCCTGGTAAATACTTAACTCTGTATTGGGGATAATGGTTTTCATATCGATTTGGTTGATTGTACCAAGCCCCTTGCATCGCTGACAAGCCCCTTGCGGCGAATTGAACGAAAAGTTATGCGGTGCCGGTTCGCTGTACGACAGTCCGGAGGTTGGACACATCAGGCGGCGGCTCAGGTGTCGGGACGTATCCGATGCCATTTCTAAAATCATCATCAGTCCATCGCCCTGTCGCATCGCCATACTCACACTCTGTTTCAAGCGTTTTTCATCTTTCTTCTGAACCTGTAATTTATCAATCACTACCTCAATGGAATGATTTTTGTAGCGATCAAGTTTCAGCCCCGGAGTTATTTCGCGCAATTCGCCATTGACGCGTACATTGAGGAAGCCTTTTTTCCGCAGTTGCTCGAACAACTCTTTGTAATGGCCTTTTCGGTTACGCACTACCGGTGCTAACAGATAGACTTTTTTATTTTCATAATACTCAAGAATCAACCGCAAAATCTGCTCTTCCGTATATTTGACCATCTTTTCTCCGGTAATGTACGAGCGAGCCTCGCCGGCGCGGGCATAAAACAACCGGAGAAAGTCGTAGATTTCGGTAGTAGTGCCTACGGTCGAACGCGGACTCCGATTTGTTGTTTTCTGTTCTATCGAAATTACCGGACTCAATCCTGTAATCTTATCCACATCGGGGCGTTCCAAATTACCCAAGAACGAACGTGCATACGACGAAAAGGTTTCGATATATCGGCGCTGTCCTTCGGCGAAAATGGTATCGAAAGCCAGAGATGATTTTCCACTGCCGCTCAATCCCGTAATAACTGTAAACCTGTTGCGGGGAATTTGCACATCAATATTTTTCAGATTGTGTACCCGTGCACCCAATACATTTACGTTATCAACCCACTGCTCTTTTTCCATACTGAGAAAACTTCTTTTTTCCTTTCACATAATACTCCCAAATAAGGTTTTGCGACAGTATGGTATCCGGCCTTTCGACTTGGCTTTTTTCTAAATTTTCACGGCGAATCCGGCTGTATTGCACTTTCATCCGCCGAAAATCGCGACGGGCTTTATGGATAGCCCAAGCATTAGCGCATTGTCCTTGAAACAAACAATGGAAAGCCGACAGATAATCCAAGAAAAACCGGATTTGCATGATTTGAGAAAAATAAGGCTCCGGTAGGTTTTTATAAAGCATCAACAAATTGTTTCTGAAATTCAGATAATCTTTTTGCGGATTGAATTTCTTCAATGTAGCCGCACCCAAGTGATACACTACCGATTCAGGCAGACAGACCACTTGTTTGCCACGAGCATTCAGTCGCCAACAGAGATCAATTTCTTCCTGATGGGCAAAGAATGTGGCATCGAATCCGCCGGCTTCCTTGAAATCTTGTAACCGGATAAACAAACACGCCCCGCTTGCCCAAAAAATTTGCACGGGATCGTCGTATTGACCGGCATCTGTTTCAACCGTATTCAAAACACGTCCTCGACAAATGGGATAGCCGTTTTTATCTAAAAAACCACCGCAAGCTCCGGCGTATTCAAAAAACGCTCGATAGCGATAAGACCGTATTTTGGGTTGAAGTGCCGTAATCTCCGGATGTGTTTCCAAATAATTGATCGACAAACGCAACCAATCCGGCGAAACCTCCACATCCGAATTTAACAGCACAACATATTTGTAATTCAAATCGGCTAATGCCCGATTGTAGCCTTCGGCGAAACCGTAATTTTGTTCCAAAGCATGAACAACGACCGAAGGATAATGCGTTTGAAGAAAATGAATGGAATCGTCGGTCGATCCGTTGTCTGCCACAATGATATCGGCTTCATCCGCAGGGGTATGCTGCAAAACGGACGGTAGAAACTGTTCCAACAATTTTCTACCATTCCAGTTCAATATGACTATGGCTGTGGGTTTCATTTGTGTTCAAATATCATCTTATTTTCGTTCAAATCATTCAACGTTACTTTTACCAGCCGGTTCACCCAAAGCGGCTTGTAATCTGCCTCTACTTTGATGTAGTTTTCGGTAAATCCGTGCATCTTGTTGCCTCGTTTCGTTTGCTCAAACAAAACAGTGCGGACACTTCCGATTTGAGAGCGATAAAACTCTTTCAGTTTTCTGTCGGAGAGTTCCAACAACCAGCGACTGCGTTCTTGCTTTTCTTTCGGCGAAACTTTGCCGTCGATTTTCAAAGCCATCGTGCCCGGACGTTCGGAATAAGGAAAAACGTGCAATTGCGAAAACGGCAACATTTCCAAAAAGCGGCGCGTTTCCTCGAAATATTCGGGCGTTTCGCCCCGCATCCCGACAATGACATCTATTCCAACAAAGGAATATGGCAACACTGCTCGTATCTTCTCTATTTTGGATCGGAAAAGGCTTGTATCGTATTTTCGATGCATCAACTTCAAGACTTCGTCGGAACCGGATTGCAACGGAATGTGAAAATGCGGCGCAAAATGATCGGAATGAGCAATAAAATCGACTATTCCGTCGGTCAACAAATTAGGCTCAATGGAGGATATCCGAAAACGTTCGATAGTTTCCACTTTGTCCAATGCCCGGATTAAATCGAAAAACGTTTCACCGGTTGTTTTACCGAAATCACCGATATTAATGCCTGTCAATACAATTTCTTTGCCGCCTTCGCGGCCAGCCGCTTCAGCCATTTGCACCAATTCTTGGATTCGTCCGTTCCTGCTTCGACCACGGGCAAAAGGAACAGTACAATACGAACAGAAATAATCGCAACCGTCCTGCACTTTCAAAAAATGACGGGTACGGTCGTCCTGCGAGCAGGAGGGGATAAATTTATGGATATCTTTTTCTAAGATATAATCCACTCCTTCGATCTGTTTTACTTCTTCCGGTCTCAACTGTGAGTAACAACCGGTAACAATCATCACGGCGTCGGGGTGTTGTTTTTTTATCCGCCGGATGGCTTGCCGGCATTTTTTATCAGCTAATTCGGTAACGGAACAAGTGTTTACAATACAAATATCGGCTTGTTCGCCGGCGGCGGCACGAAGAATACCCTGTTCCGAAAGATATTTCCCCATTGTAGAAGTTTCGGCAAAATTCAGTTTGCAACCCAAAGTATAATAGACTGCTTTTTTATTTTGAAATATGCCGGTATCGATCATCATTCTTTATGAATTGAACCAACAAAGATACGACATTTTTTTTCTTCTCTTGCTTTTCCGAAATATGACGGTTGTTTTTATTTACTACAAAACATTCTAAAAAGTATATCCCAACTTTAATTGCCAAGTGGTCATCATATCTTTATTATACATCTCCATGCAGTTATCATAAACAACTCTAAATAGCAGAGCATTATCCTTCTTCAACTGATAATCGAAACCGGTTCCGGCATAAAATCCGGGCATAGACCAAGAAGAATACAGAATCTCATCTTGTTCATAATCATAACTGCCGGAAGAATATTTAAATCCTTGATAAAAATGGGATGATACAAACCAAACATTCACCATAAAACCACCTTCTACTACCGGTCTGAACGATCCTTTTGGATAAGTATATTTCCCGCCTAATTTTACCGGAGTCATAAATCCATCCGCTTTTAATCTTGAATACTTTAACGGAGATATTTCAATCTCACGGTCATCTTTGAACTGGGCAAGGGAAACATCAATCAGAAAGCAGAGTGATTTGTTCCAACGAGGAGTAAAAAAATTGACTTGCATACCAATCACTGGAGACATAGATCTAAGTGAACTGGGAATATTTTGGATTTTATATTCACGATTCGCATCGAAATATCGGTTTCCTATCTTAAAAGTTTGCATTTGCAATCCGGTATACACCGATACTTTTGTTTTTACATACTTGTCAGGCTTGGCCGTAAACACAATACATTCTTCGCCGGTTGTGCATACGTCTGCATGATATTTTTTCGTTAAATCAATCATTTCATTTTGCTTGAAAGACATTTTTAATGCTGCATTTGAAACCGATTCACTGCCTTTGAAAATATAACGAACGATCCCTTTATATCTATCATCTTCTAAATTATATCTTCCGGAAGTGTGTGTTCCTCCTATCATAGTATTTTTAGTATCCGGTACATATTTTTTATCTTGTTTGGTTACCGGAATCATTTTGCCGAATTCGTCTTGAAAGAAATAATAATCGGATTCTTCGGCAGGATAAAAATATAAACTGATTATTCCCTGCACCAAGTACTCCAAAAACACTTTCTCTTTTTTACCTTCTATTTCGATATCTTTGGAAACATAATACTTGCCATCGTCCGTAAAACGGTATCCGTAAATATCGTTAGGATAATATATCTTTTCTTCGCTCATATCCGGCGATCTGAACTTACAAAATTGAGCATTCATTTTATACGTTCTAAAATCAATCAATCCCGAAATCGTATCCTTTTCGTTGGTTATTACGTAACCCGGGCGAAAATTGCTTTGTGCATTTATCGACGTTAATGCAAGAAACGTGAAGCCAAGTGTAAAGATTAAATTTTTCATTTGCGTATCATTTAAATTTTTTACCTGAAATTAAATCCTAAAGACATCTGCATAAGCGAATAATTGATCCCATTGCCGGGGGAGATTCCATATAAGTTGCTATACCGGAAATCAAAGAACAGGGAATTTTTATAATTCAGTTTATATTCCAATCCGCATCCTGCGGAATAACCGAAGTGATGGATCGATATTCCGGGTCTGCTTCCGCTAACGTCGCCAATAAAATAGCCATAAGAAATGGAAGGTTTGAAATTATAGGCATAAACGCCTCCGATATTTACAAAGGGACGAAGTTTTCTAAAAGGGGACGTGTATCTGAAAAGCAGAGGCACTTTCACGTCCGGAGCAGTAACTTTCAATTCCAAAGATTCATTTTCGTTTGATCCTTTGTATTTGTAAGAATGACTTGAATAGTATATTTCCAAATGTGCAGAGAAATCGGACAGTAAAATCGGATAATCAAGAAAGGCTCCGACCATGAAGTTGCTTTCATAATCATACCGAATAAGATCAGTTTCTTTCAATACTTTGTGAAACGGGTTCAATTTTGCCATCTCGTTTCCGACCATCAAACCTATTTTAGGAAAAGGAAAGGGGGATAAATCTTTCTTGTTGTATTTATTCACGAATTTTTTGAGTGAACGCTCATTGTATCCCACGAAATTGATCTCCTTTTTCAATTCGGGATAATCTGTATATGACCATTCTTTCAACTGTTCCCGATATATTTCTTTTGACACTTCAGAAAGGAGCGTACCCCCATCAGAAATAAAAAGACACTTCCCACTTTTTGTCCGGTAACAGTAGAGCGAACGGTCGCCGCTTTCAAGCACTTCTAAAAACACTTTTAAAGTGGAATCCCCTAATTGAATTATTCTTGAGACATAAACAGTACCATTATCCAATCCATACCCCAATAAGTCGTCCGGCGAATAACGTTTTTTTTCGCGTTTGTAATCAACATAGCATTCCCGTGCATTTTTAATTGCTCCTTGATTTATGACGGGAAGTTCTATAAGCAAAGAATCGGTTTGAATATAACTCCATTGTCCCCAAATCGGGAAAATAATGAACAAAAATCCGAATGTAAGAATCACATTTTTCATACGTAAATATTTATGGGTACTTCTAATAATTGATTTTTTTATTTTGATTTTTTACAAAGAGTCGAAGTCCGTTAAAACTCCTCGAAAAATCAGTCCAAAGTAAGTCAATGTTTTTAAAACAAACAAGACTTTTCTCG
>Ga0209628_10001439_pt1 | contig 15403 bp, 15 predicted proteins | sample TergutCu122P4_FD_187285 | JGI IMG/M metagenome (GOLD analysis project Ga0209628, IMG submission 187285) | Cubitermes ugandensis P4 segment gut microbial communities from Kakamega Forest, Kenya - Cu122 P4 (SPAdes) (version 2) | ecosystem: Host-associated > Arthropoda: Insects > Digestive system...
CTTGCAGTGGGTTAGAACGGTAACGGCTTGAACGATCTTGCGCTTGGCATCGTTTGGCCGCACATGGACAGTGCCCAGTGTATCAAGTGTTTGCATTGACTGCGATGGCCATAGGTTGGGGTGGCGTTTGTTTCGCCACAGACGGCGGCAAACGTTGGGGTTCGCGTTCCGTTCACCCCAACCTATGGCCCTTTTTGTCGTTCCTGGGCGGCGCGCCGGGCCTGGCGTTCGGCGCGGCGGCGGTCGGCCTGGGCGCGGATTTCGTCGGGGGTGATGCAGCCGTCGTGGTTGGCGTCGGTTTCGTCGAAATCCTTGGCCAGCCGGGGTGCGATGAGGATCACGGCCCTGGCTTCGTCGCGCGAAATGCAGCCGTCGTGGTTGGCGTCAAGCATGTTGAACCACAGCATGGCCTGTTCTTCGCTGACGTGGCTGGATGATCGCTGCAGGGGCCGTGGCGCCGAGGCGGGCGCGGCGGCTGGTTCGGATGCGGCGGCGGCCGGCGGGTTTTGCGCCTGTGCTTGGGTGGCCGCGGCCAGCAGCAATACGGCGATGGTGTGGAATCGAAACATCATGGAAATGGTAACGGATGGCAGCTACTCCCCGTTGACCCTGCCAGCATCCGATAATTCACCCCATGACCCTCCACGTCCAAGCTCCCTATCCCGCCAACCGCCCGCGCCGGTTGCGGCGCGACGATTTCACGCGCCGCTTGGTGCGCGAACACGTTTTGACGCCCGACGATCTGATCTACCCGGTGTTCGTGCTCGACGGCAAACAGCAGCGCCAGGCCGTGCCTTCGATGCCTGGGGTGGAGCGCCTGTCGCTGGATTTGCTGCTGCCGGTGGCCGAGGATTGCGTGCAACTGGGCATTCCGGTGCTGGCGCTGTTCCCGGTGATCGACCCCAAGCTCAAGGACGACAAGGGCAGCGAGGCGGCCAATGCCAAGGGGTTGATTCCGCGCGTGGTGCGCGAATTAAAGAAGCGCTTGCCCGAACTGGGCGTGCTGACCGACGTGGCGCTGGACCCCTATACCAGCCACGGGCAAGACGGCTGGCTGGACAAGAACGGCTACATCATCAACGACGACACGGTCAAGATGCTGGTCAAGCAGGCGCTGGTGCAGGCCGATGCGGGGGTGGATATCGTCGCGCCCAGCGACATGATGGACGGGCGCATCGGCGCGATCCGCGCGGCGCTGGAGGCCAAAGGCCACGTTCACACCCGCATCATGGCGTATTCGGCCAAATACGCCAGCGCGTTTTATGGGCCGTTTCGCGACGCGGTCGGTTCGGCCAAAAATTTGGGCAAGAGCAACAAAAAGGTCTATCAGATGGACCCGGGCAACAGCAACGAGGCGCTGCGCGAGGTGGCGCTGGATTTGCAAGAAGGCGCCGACATGGTGATGGTCAAGCCCGGCCTGCCGTACCTGGACATCGTGCGGCGCGTCAAGGACACCTTCGGCGTGCCGACCTTCGCCTATCAGGTCAGCGGCGAGTACGCCATGCTGCAAGCGGCCGCGCAAAACGGCTGGCTCGACCACGACGCGGTGATGCTGGAATCGCTGCTGGCGTTCAAGCGCGCCGGGGCCGACGGCGTGCTGACCTATTTCGCCCGCGAAGTTGCTCGCTTGCTACGCAATTGATAGCAGATGACGCAGGATCCAAGCGTCATGCAGATTGTTGAGTTTAGCGGCGGGACGCTGCGGTTTCTGGATGCCGTGCCCGCCGCCGCGCCGGCCGGCGGTTTTGTGTGGATTTATCTGGAGCGGCTCGATTTCGACGCCCAACTGCCGCACATCCAGGCCGCCGCCGAACGGCTGGGCGGCTCGATCCTGCTGGACGTGCATCTGCAAGACCTGGCCAGCGACGCGCACCCCACCGCCTACGACGCGACCTCGGTCTATGACCTGGTGATATTCCGGCGGCTGACCACGCCCAGCGAAGCCGCTGCCGGCAGCCCAGAGGTCCAGCCGCACGCCAAGCCGAGATCGGCGGTCAATCTTGCGCTGGAGCTCAGGCGCGCATTCCGCCGTATCGACTCGCGCGCGGTCGGCTTCGCGGTGTTCGACAAGCTGCTGGTCAGCGTACATCCGCCCGGCTGCATGGTCGCCAAGGGCTACGTGCAGCGCTTGCTGGCCAATGTCAAGCTCAGCGTGGGCGCCGATCCGGCGGATGCCGGCGCGACCAGCATTGCCGCCGCCGCGCGCACCCGCGTGCCGCAAAGCCCGGCCGATTTGGCGCTGCGGCTGATCAGCGGCATGGTGGACAGCTACCTGGGTCTGCGCAAGGATTTGGCGCAGGCGATGGAACACGCGCAGGCCGAGTTGCTCAAGGCAACCCCGGCGCCGTCCATGTGGGGCGCCTTGATGCAGGCGCGCCACCGCCTGCAAGTGCTGCAAGACCTGTGCGAGGAGCAGCAGGACGCGATGCAGGAATGGCTCGACACGCTGCGCGAGCTGCCGCTGTCAGCCTACGGCGCCACGCCCGACGCGGCGCAGGCCTTGCACGATCAATTCATCGCCCGCGCGCGCAACGTCATGGAACATATCGACCGCGTGCTGCACCACGCGCGGCGGCTGGAACAGTCGGCCGAAATGGGGGTGCAAATCCACTTTTCCGCGCAAAGCCAGCGCATCAATGTGGTCATGCAGACCCTCACGGCGGTAACGGCGATCTTTTTGCCGCTGAACTTTTTCACCGGCTTTTTCGGCATGAACTTCGAACACCTGCCCCTGATTCACAGCGCGGCGGGCATGTGGCTGGCGCTGGCCGGGCTGTTCGCCGTGGCGGGGGGGCTGCTGATCTACTTTTTGCGGCGGCGCTTTTTGGGGAAATAGCGCGCGCGGCTGGGCTGAGTTTAGCCCTTCATTTGCATCCGCACGGAATTTCGTGATGGCGTGCTATTTAGCAGAAGCCGAAGTCTGCGCTCATAACATGTCGCGCTATAGTGCAGTGTCAAATCAAAGGAGTTAATGATGAAGTATGGTTCCAATCGCTTAAAAAGTAAATTGACATTCCTGGCTGTCTCATCCATGTTGGGTTTGGGTTGTGCCGTTGTTATGTTGCCAGCAGCACCTGCCCATGCGGGAGTGTTTTATACCGGCTACCCGGCGATTATGTTCGGCACGGTGTCGTTCCTGTCGCCGCGCCCGCCGTTCATGCCGCTGCTTACCAGCGGTACCCTTGATGACGTTCCCATCACCGGCGACTGGGAAGGCGACGGTAGAACTGATATTGGCGTGTATCGCCGATCGACCAAGACATTCTTCCTGCGCACTTATAGGCCAGATCTTGCGCAGCCGATCGTATTCGGTGATCGCGGTGACATTCCCATCACCGGCGACTGGGATGGCGATGGCAGGACTGATATTGGCGTGTATCACCCATCGTCTAGAACGTTCTTTCTGCGTACCTCCAAGCCGGAGTTGGCGCAGCCTATCGTGTTCGGCAATTCCGGTGACGTGCCCATCATCGGCGACTGGGAAGGCGACGGTAGGGCTGATATTGGCGTGTATCGCCCATCAACTAGAACGTTCTTTCTGCGCACTTATAAGCCGGAATTAGCGCAGCCTATTGTGCTCGGCAATCACAATGACGTGCCCATCACTGGTGACTGGAACGGCGACGGCAGGACTGAAATCGGCGTGTATCGCCGCTTCTAAGTTCAGTCGAACGCGCCGCTGTCAATTTACCATCGAACCGGCTTCTTTGGCCGGCACTACAAAGTCTCTATATCCCACATGCAGGGGCAACCCTTATGGTTGCCCACGCCGATCATGAAGCATGGGTGCCCACCCATGTATCCGCGTCTCTGCGGCTGATTTAACGTTGCCACGGTAAATATCAGGGTTATTATTCCAACCTTAATGCCCCTCCTGCCCGCCCCTCGCATTGCCGTGCTGATACCGTGCCGCGACGAAGCGGCGGCCATCGCCCAGGTGGTGGCCGATTTTCGCGCCTGCCTGCCGCACGCGCAGGTGCATGTGTTCGACAACGCCTCGCATGATCAGTCGTATGCCATCGCCCAGGCCGCCGGCGCGCAGGTGCATCGCGTGGCGCTGCCGGGCAAGGGCAACGTGGTGCGCCGCATGTTCGCCGACGTGGAAGCCGACGTGTACCTGATGGTCGATGGCGACGGCACTTTGGCAGGGCCGGTTGTCCATGGATCTGGTGCTTGCGCAACTGCAAAGTTACTTCAACATTTTGTTCGCGTCATAAGGAGTAAAGAGTTCGCACTGCCTGGCATCGGAGGGAGGCGGATAAGATGTGGGTTGATGTGCCGCAGCGACACTGGGTGCCGCTGGCAGCTTGGACACCGACACCATACCCAGCAAATCATCAAGGGCAAAAGGCACCAGCAGATTGGTAAATCGCAGCGTGCCGTCTGTCATTACCGCCTGTTGCGCGCGTGCCTGCCACTGTGCCCACCATTCAGCATGGCCATCTCGAAAGCGTGTGTTGCTCCAGAGCATTAGCGGAACTTCATAGGCGCTGCGCGTAGAACCGTGTGTATACGAGCCGCCGCATTCTGGAAAATTTAGACCGTGGTCGGAGATATAAATTAGCGCTACCCGTCTGTCATTCATGCGAGCCAGCCGTGCTATCCAGTCAGCCAGCAGTCGGCTGGTGTAGGCGATGCTGTTGTCATACGCATCCGGCCATTGGACGACTGTGGCCGGATAACGATCTTTTACGTTTGGATGGCTGCCGTAGGTGTGTACGGTCAGCATGAGTTTTTCTGGTGCTGGCGCGCTATCCAGCGCCCGCGTCAAAAGCGGTGTCAGCGCCTGATCCAATTGGGCGCCAGGTTGGAGTTGGTGGAATTCAGTCGATCGCTGGCTGAACGCTGTGAATATAAAGCTTTCTCCGACGTCAAAGCGCGTCTGATTGCTCAACGTCACAACCTTGATGAAGCGGCGCGCGATAAATGCGGGTAATTTTGTGCGATAAATTGCCATGGTTAGCATTGCAGCCGACGCAAAACAATTACGCCAGCTGCAAAGGTTATCGTACTGCACCGCAAGCGGCGGTTGCCTGCTTTGGGTCGCCTTTGACGAACACAAGTAGATGTTGATGCGTTTTGCCTAGCTTGCGCGATGTTGCAAAAGGCTTGCCGGCACGAATCGCCAGTGAGCCGGAAGGGGTGATAAGAATGGCTTCGTTGTACAGCGCCGCACCAGCATCCCGGAAAGCTGCTATCGTGTCGCTCACAAAGCCCCGATAAAGCCCTTTGGAGTCGCGCACATCGCCAACAACCACGGCAGCGAAGCGGTTGGGGCGCAACATGGCCACGCTTTCTTTGATGATGGTGCGGTAGGCTCGCAGAAAAGACGGGTAACGCATTGTGCTCAGGTCCGCTGGATCATCACTGTAGCGTTCCAAATTTGCGTATGGCGGGCAAGAAAACACCAGGTCAAAGGGGCCATTGACCAGTCGCTGGGCATGGCTTCCGTCACCCTGGCGCCAGGCCGGTGCGGGCAAGTCGGCGCGGCCCAGCGCCCGGCTGATACCTGTCCACTGATCCTGATTGGCCTGTACCTGCTCGCCTCGCAGGTCGATGCCGGTGTAGCGCCGTCCTGTACATGCCGCCACCACACCGCGCACGCTGCCGCCTGCGAAAGGATCCAGTACGGTATGCCCAGGCGCGCTAAACCAACGATAGACCAACTCGCACAAAACCGGGTCAAAGATGCTTGTGCCAGGCAGTCGCGCTACGCCTGGGCAAGCCGCGACGAACTCGGGCCACGTCACCTTACGGCCTATGCTCGCCTCATAAGCATTCTTGGCCGTATAGACCTCTGGCGGCTGCGCGGAAGTCGAGAACACCAGGTGGTCGGCGCGCCCAAGATCGGACTGGATGCCCAGTCTCAGCCAAGCATTCTTGCGCTCGCGCCACCAGCCGCTGTTCATATTCAGCACTGAAAACGGCACTGCCAGGTAGCGGTCAGCCAATGTAGGGCGGCGCTCGCCGGCCAGCAGGGAGTCGGCCGAAGGCGGGGAGAAGTCGGGAATCGAAGGAATATCTTTGTTTTGCATTATTTGCAAGTCTTTTGCAGTTTTGGTAGGCTTGCCCCCGCTCGGTACCGAGTGGCGGGTCTTGGCCTGGCTTGCAGCTTGAGCTGCGGGTTGGGGGCTGTCTTGGTGCTCGCAACACCAGGGCAGTCGCCCGTCTTTTTGCGGGCTACACCTCAAGCTCGGAATACGGCAATGCCGGGGCTGGGCCGGTGACGGCGCCGCCTTGGATGAATACCCGTGTTCCCGGTGCGCTGCCCAGCCGATCGCGTACGCGCTGTACGCCGCCGCCGGGCAGTGTGATGGTGGCGGTGCCGTCGCTGTTTTTCGCCGTGACCGTGCCCAGCAGCAGCGGATCGTCCGGCAGCAGTTCGACCAGGCGACGAAAGATATTGCCGTTGGCCATGTCAGTAGTGCCTTTCCACGCGCAGCGATTGGCGTACCTGGCCTGATGAGAAGCTGGCCGCCAGCGATACCCCGCGCACCAGGCCGCGCCAGGTTTCGGCGGGTTCGACCACTTCTAGCAGTTGGCCCACGTGTAACAGCCCCGGCCCGCTTTGGCCGATGGTGGCGCCCGACAGCAGCGGCATCGACAGCGTGATGTTGGCTTGCCGCCCGCCTGCGCCGAGGATGGCGCGGCCCCGCTGACTGGCCGCATCGACATGAGTAATGAGATCGTCGGTGACCATCGGGGCCAGCAGCGCCGCAGCGGTTCCGGTGCGTTTGACCCGCGTCATCACGCCTTGCGTGGTGCCCATGACATAGACCGCTTCCCACTCAGGCTGATCGCCGCGCTCCAGGCTGTCGGTGAGGATGGCGGCGCTGGGCATGGTCACGTCGGCAGGGGTGTGCGGCCATTCCCAGGGCATGGTGGGGTAGCGCGGCAGGTAGCGCAGCAGCGGATTGACCGGATCGCTTTGCAGCACCGCGCCCACCGATTCGGCAATGCGCACGGCGGCGGCCAAGGGCGTGCCGGTAAAACTCCAGGCGCCTGCCGTGACCAGCCAATCGGGGATTTGCCAATCCACGTCAACGCCGGTGTATTGCAGCGCATCGGCCACCAGCTGCTGGGCGGTTACGTCCTGGGCGTTGAGCCAGGTTTGTGCCGGCAGATACGGCTGACCCAGTAGCATGGGGGTGCTGACGGCCGATATTCGCACGCGGCGCTGGCCAGCTGCGCGGGTCCGGTCCAGCCGCTCCACGGCGAACACCCAGGGCAGCCCGTCTATGGTCAGGCGGATTTGCTTGGGCGCGCCGGCGCCGCCGAGCTGATCCATTAAATAGTCAGGGCCGGTAGCCGAAAGCGACCAGCCGGGGTTATCGGCATCGGCCGAGAGTTGCACGTCCAGCAGCGTGACGCTTTCGCCGCCGGGCAGCAGCACGGCTTGCATGTGGTGGGTTGTCATATAGACCCTCAGTACGGGGATAGCGATGGTGCGATGGGGCAGCGCGCCGCCGCCTGCGCGCTCGCACATGAATATCAGCAGGCCGTCCGATGCGCGCGGGCCAGCAAAAACCAGTAAGCCGCTGGGCGTGTAGCACGGCTGCGGTGCGGGTGATGCGGCGGGCCGCGCATAGACCCCAGCGCGTGCACGCATCGCGGCCTGATACCGCGCCAGAATGCCGAGCGCGAGCGTAACGGCCATGCCCGCGCTGGCGCTTTTCCAGGTTTCCAAGGCGCGTCCTTGTTGATGGCGCACCGATGCCCAATAGCGGCGATCGCGCCAGCCGTCTTGGTGATGCTGGGTCAGCGGCCCGGCAGAAACCCGGTTACCGTCCTGTTGGCGCAACAGGACGGATAGGCGCGCCGCAGGGTCGGCTTGCTGCTGCGCCAGCGTCAGCGGCGCGTTCGGCAGACCGGTACCGTCTTGTTGGCGCAGCACGGCCCAGGGGCGGATGGCGTGCAGTGTTTCATTGAACGCCAACACAAGCGCCGAGGGTAGCGGCCGGGCATCCTGCCAGCGCGGATCACGGCCAATCTCGCACGGTTGGCTGTGCTGGTAGCGCGGCGCAATGCCGGCGTGCCGCGTGGCGGCTACCTGCCAACGGCCGGCCGTGCGGTTGACGGTGGGGCGTGCCACGTTATTGACATAGCGCGATCCGCCGCTGACTTGCGCGCCCGGCAGTATGGCCATGCCGGTGAGCGTGACCCGGCCGGCAGGGTTGCCGCCGTCCTCCTCTCCGAATACCAGCGCCCAGGGCGGGCCGGACGGCCGCGCGCGGCCGAAGATTAAATCCGTCATGCCAGCGTTACCGTGCCCAGCACGAAAGTGCCGCCCTCGTACAGCTGGGTTTCGGGCGCGCCTTTGGGCAAGCCGTCGATGGCGATTTGCCAGTCTCCCGTACCCGCCGGGCCGGACACATCGCAATCCAGCAGCCATCTCCCGTCGCCGTCAACAATGCGCGCCCAAGCGGCCTGTCCGCTGGCGCGGATCAGCACGCCGGTTGGGTCGGCAGGGGCCAAGATCAGCTGGTTCCCAGCGATCACGCCGGGCGGGGTGGCCAGCGGCACCTCGGCCAAGGCGGGCGCTTGGGCCTCGGCGCCATCGGCCGGGCGCTGGCCGCCATGAATCAGCACCCTCGCGCCGGAACCGATGGCGGTCAGCATGGCGGCCAGACGCGCCTGTTGCAGCACGAGGGCGATGGCTACGCTCATGACGGCATAGGCTCCGGCTGCAACTGATCGGCAATCACCGCGCGCCAGTTGCCCGTGTAGTCGTCGGCGATCACGGTATAGACCTGATTGATCTCCACCCACTGAAAATCATAGGCGCCGGTGGCCGCATCGCTCCACTGCTGGCCAACCAGCAGCCCGTCGCGCCAGCGGTACAGGCGCACGCGGCGGCGTACCGGGGTGTTGGCCTGATCGTTCTGGCGCAGCACCGTGCCGCGGATGCGCCCGATCTGCGCGGCGGCGGCCATCAGGTGATTGGCGCGCCCGCGCGCAATCGGCGGTGCCATACGCGGCAGCAGCGGCGGCATGGCCCCGGCGCTGATCGCGCGGCCGATGGGCGGCAGGATGCGGGCGGTGGTTCCGTCGGGCAGTGGCATTGGCAGTGCTCGGCGGTATTAGCGCCAGGGGCCTGTTTGGTCGATGAAAACAACCCCATTGGGTTGGCCAATAAGAAGAGCTGCGGACATGTCGTACACGGTAACCGCGAACAGGTTGCGCCCTTTCAGAGTTCCGGCTGCTGCAACCGTGTTGCCAGTGTTGAAGAAAGACAACAGGCCGCTTTGCGGTACGGTGTAGACGCCCGGCACCTCGGCGCGCTGTGGCTGGTTTGTGCCGGCAGCCAGGTAACGTTTGGAGAGAAGAAGTTCGCCTGTGATTGGGTTGGGGAACGCACCGCCCCAATTGTCATTTCCCGATATGGAGGTGTTGTTGCCGTTGTACGGGTAACTGCCATGCCAGACGCTCCCGCCAAATCCATTAAAGGCACGCGCAACGGCAACCATCAGGGGCGCGCCATATTCAACGCCGCCGCGATGATAGTTATTGGTGTTATCACACGACAAGATGGTCGTATAAGCATCGCCGCCGGGCTTGAGCGCGATTGGATCGCCGAAGGCATAAACGCAACCTCCGGTGAAGGCCGAATTGTTTGTAATGCCCGCTGACATTAGTAGCAGCAACATTCGGCTGTCAGCGGCCAGCACCCAAGGGATTGCAATCGTACTGGTCACATACGATTTGTTCCAGTAGCCCCCGCCTGCAACCATGGCGTCGGTCGGGAAGAGGCCGGAGCCGGTATTAATGTCCAGCATGCTCTCGTAACCCACCACGCGCGCGCTTGTCGTGCCGGTATCATCCACCCGCAAAAACATCCCCAGCGACTGCGGATCGGTGCTGGTATAGACGGCGATGTTGCCGCTGGTAAAGGGCTTAGCCCAGCCCGCCGGGGCCAGCTTGATGGTGATCGCGCCATCGGCGACGCCGGCCGGTTCGGTGGTGGCGAACGTCAGCGTATTGGCCGTCGGGCGGGCGGTGACTTTTTGCTCGCCGTTCAGTCCCGCCAGCGCGCCGGTCACGCCTTCGATCAGGATCACGCTGTCCACCTGCGCGCTGTGCTGTCCGGCAAACGTGGCGGTGGCAACGCCGCCGGTCACGCTCAGGCCGGTCAGCGGCTTGATGTCGCAGCCGGTAACCAGGCAGGCATCCAAAATACCCAGCAGCGAGCCGGGCTGTCCGTTGAGCACGGGCACGTTGCTCATGCCGGACCAGAACAGTTTGACGGAGGTATCAACGGGAGAAGTCACGGGGGTTTTCCTTTCATTCGATTACGGGGGTTGCCGGGGGGCGATCCACGTCGCCGCGCACCAGCAGCGTCCAGCGGTCGTCGATCACCGAGGACGCGCCCATCTGCACGGTGCGGATGCACCACAGCGGAAACAGCGCGCCGACGGTGTCGATGCGAATGGCGTTACCCGCCGCCCAGCCCGACCCGAAACCGGTCGCTTTTACGGTGAAATAAGGCACATTGGTGGCCGGGTTGATGGGGGCCAGGTCCACGTTGATACTGGCGCCGGTAACGATTTGCCCCAGGTGCTCGCCTATAACGTTGAATGTGGTGCTATTGGTAAACACCAGTGCCCAGCGTTCGGTGACCGCGCCCAGATTGGTCACGGTAATCGGGTAGTGGATATCGTCGTATTTGCCGGTGCTGGCGTTGCCGATCAGGGCGCTGCTCCACGTATTGCCCCAAGTCTGTTGGGCGAATTGGGTGGATACACGCGCCTTGAGCGTGCCGGCCATCAGCGCGCTGGACAGGTGCGCCTGGCCCGCCGGGTAGGCGTGGGTGACCGGGGAGACAAAGCTCACGCGCCCGCTGATCTCCACGTCGGCGATGCGCAGCATGTCCTCAATGCGGTCCTCAATGGTGACCGGCTGCGCCCAGCCGCTGGGATCGTCGATGGTGACCGTGCCCGCGTCCAGGTCGGCGCTATAGCCGCTGTCGATCACCAGGCCGTCCGCGCCGATGATGCGCACACGCGACAGGCGCACCCGGCCGCAGTCGATTACCTGTCCCTGCGTGACCGTGGCCGTAACGCTCTTGCGGTGGCCCAGTACCGCGTAATCGCCCTGGTTGAAGATGGGCACCTGCCCGTCGCTGGGCAGGCGCACCGGGTCTAGCCCCAACAGATTGGCATCCAGCGGCAGGTAGGTATAGCCCACGGCGTTGAAGCGCACCGTATCGGCAAACACATAGCCAGGCCGCCAGATTTGACCGCCCGCAACCAGGCTCGGGTCGTACCAGGGCTGGTTTTCGTTGCCGGCCGCGTTCACCCAGTTGCCGAAACTAAGCTGCACCACGCCGTTGCCGTAATCGACCGTGCCCTGCACGCCGGCGCCGGAAATGGTGCCATCCAGCCCTGCCGTCACGTTGAGGCTGCCGCCCTCGGCTTTGGTGGCCAGGATTTGCAGCGATCCTGGGCGGATGGGCGAAACAGGGATGCGAAATGCGCAACTGGCCACCGTCTGGTCGGCGGCGCAGGTCAGCAGGGCATCCATTTGTACCCGAGGAGACGCCCCAGGCGTCCAGTCGGTCAGCAGGGCTTCGCCGCTGCCGTAATTGATTGACCCGGCCGGCGTAGCCGCGCCGGTGGCCACCTCCAGCCCGTTGTAGAGCATGCCCTGCCGGTCAAAGTAGCGCTTGCCCCCGCAGGTGAAGTTAAGCGATCCGGGCACGATTTGCTCGCCGTATCTGGTTGCAATCAGCAGCCGGGTGGTCTGCCCGGCGGTAATGACTTCGTGCCGCGCGGTGCCGTCGGCCTTGGTCTGAAACGTCACCGTGAGCTTGCCGTCCGGCGGCATATAAGCTTTTCGCTGCTGGTAGCTCACGCCGTCCAAAATGAAGTCGTTGGAAATCTCGGCCATGTCAGGTCCTTTATTTTTTTGGTCAGGCGTACGTGCCCGCAGGATGCGTTAGCGCCGGAAATAGCGGAAAGCTTGAGCTCGGGCCTGAGCTTGACCCTGAGCTGGAGTAACCTAAGCTCGCTAATACGCGCACATAACGGGTCGCCAGCACGGTCACGTCTTGATCCGGGCGCAGCACCAGCGTTCCGGCCGCGTAATCGACCTGCGCGACGGTGTGACCCAGCGTGTCCAGGCAGGCGCCCATGCCCGTATCGCGCCCGGTGATATGCCCCACAAAATCCAGGTTGGTTTGAGACATAACAACGCTGCCGCTTTTTTCGTAGACCACGGTTTGCGACAAAGCGGCGCCCCAATCCAGGCGCACGCTGCCCGGCAGTACGTTGCTCACGCCCAGCTCAATCGAGATCGTGTTGGGGTCTGCCCCGCGCGGCGGCGCATCAAATATGAGGGTATGTACGCTGTCCGGGTCTTGTACCTGGTAGTCGGCCGTGAACTGCTGGCGCGCGGCGGCCAGCGTGCCCGGTGTGATGCGCACCAGGCCGCTGGCGTAGTCGATGCTGCCCGTGCCCTTGCCGGTGATATTGCCCAGGCCATCGTCAACGGCCAGCAGCTCGGTTGTGCTGGCATTGGGCGTCCAGCGTAGCGCCAACGTACCGGGCTTGACCGGCGCGCTGCCCAGTTGCAACTCAATCACCGGATCATCGACCGGATCGCCCGCGCGGTTGATGTAATTGACCTTTGCACCCCAGAAAAACATCACGGCGCTGCCCACATCCGGCAGAGCGCCGAGCGTGACGCTGGCGGTGCCGTCCAGGTAACTCACGGTGCCGGTGCCGTAGCTGGCATCCAGCCCCGACAGGCGCCCGCTGCCATCGTCGGACAGGTCATACCACCGCCCTTGCGCCCGGTAGCTCACGCGCACCGAGCCGGGCGCCGGCGTCGGCACGATGGTCAGAATGTAGTTATAGGCGCGCGACTCCTGCGTCACCGCGATCATCCCCGTATTGGCGATGCGCGTAGGCGCGGCCGCAGGCACGAACGCAACGCTTTTGCTGCCGGTGTAAGGCGCGCTCAAGCCGGGAAAGGTGACATTGCCGCGCGCGTAATCCACCACGCCCACCGCCGTTGCCCCGTCAAAGAGTTGACCGCCGCTGTCGGTCAGCGTACTGCCGCCGGCCTTGATCACCAGCGTGCCCGGCGCAATCGCGTTGCCCACATTAAGGGCCGTGCTACTGTTAAACGGCAGGTTGGAGGTATAGCTGACCGCGCCATTGCCGCTGACGGCCAGCGCGGTACTCTGCCCGGCGGCGTCCAGCGCCACCATGGGAATCTCGGTTTGCGCCGACGGCACCAGCCGCGTGAAAACCGAATCGACCTTGCAGGTCAAATCACCCACCGCCACGCCGGCGGTCAGGCTGGCCACCCCGCCGTACTTGGCGGCGTTGGCCACCGACGTATCGCGCGTCTTGGTGGCCGCCGCGTCGCGCCGGAAAAGTTCGTTGGCGGCCGTGCCGGGAAAATCGTAGCGCAGCGGGTCTGACAACTCGCACGACACCACCACGGCCTGATACGCCACGCCGTTGGCGGCGGAGTAGGTGCGGGTCACGCTGCTGGTTTTGGTCACGCGCACGTACTGCTCGACCTTCAGCGCGGGCGTGTTTTCGTTGTAGACCAGGGCAAGCGTTTGGCCCGCGTTGGGCACGGCCACGGTCGGGCGCTGAAACAACTGGATCACACGCTGGCCGGCCACGTGGTTTTCCAGCAAGAAGCCGGGCCATTCGGAGCCGTAGACCAGGTAGCTTTCGATGCGGTTGCGCGCCGCACCGCGCCGGTCGAACGTATCGCCCGTGCTCATCAGCGTGATACTCACGTTGGGGTCTAGCGGCGGCTCGGCCACGATCACGTTGCCGTCCAGGTAACTATCGGTGTCATTGGTTTGCACGTGCGCAAAAACCTTGATTGCCGACACCTTGCCGCCGGCGCGCGCCACCTCGGAAATATCCGGGTGAATCGCATTACTTTCGCCGTCGCGGATCAGCTGGCCCGAGGGCGCGCCGCCGCCTTCGGGCACATCGTCCATCACTTGAGACTTGACCAGCTTGATATCGCCTTGCAGGATTGCCACGGTTTTAAACCTCCAGAAACTTGAGCTTGACGTTGAAATATTCGTCGCCGTCGGCGGGCGTATCCCAGGCCATCACCGGCTCACCGGTCACCGCGCCGCCGTCTTGCGACAAATCGAAAATCACCCGGTATGCCGTGCCGCGCAGAATCAGGACAAACACCGCTTCGGTTTCCTGCGCGGCCCACGCCTGCAACTGGCGCAGCGCGCCGCGCTCGACCCAGGCGCGGCTGGCGCTGCCTGTCAGCGTGATCGGCCGTCCGGCCTGGCGCACCATCCGGTCTATCACCAGCGCGCCCTCAATGGAGTAGGCGGCGCTTTGCGTGACGGGCGACCAGGCCAATTCGTCACTCCAAATCAGCGCCTCGGGCAGCGTGACGGTTTGCGTGCCATGGGTCAAGGTGATGGCCATATCAATAGCCCCCCGCCCGCTTGGCATCTTCCAGCGCGCGCAGCAGCGCTTGCAGCGATTGCGCGCCGCTGTCGTTGGTCTGCACCTGGCCGTAGCTTTGGCCGTTCAGACTCAGATTGACGTTGACCGTGCGCGCCGCGCCGCCGGATGCCGGCGCGGGTGTGGGCGCGGGCGATGCGGCCGCACTGCCGGCCCCGGTCCCGGTCGCGTCCCCACCCAAGCCAAATGTGTATTGCTCGGCGGCGTGCAGTACGGCGGTGCTCAGGGAGTCGTAGATGCTCTTGCGGTACTTGAGCTGGCCGGGATTGTTCAAAAACGGCACCCGGCCATTGCCGTCGGAAAACTCCAGCGCAATACGCCGCGCGGCGGCATCGTCATTGACGCCGGCGGATTTAAGGAAGTTGTAAATGCCGGTAATGCTGCCCAGTTCGTTGGAACCGGCAATCGCATTGCCATTGGTGTCCGCAGCCCAGCCGTCCTTGGTCACGCGCTGACCGCCCTTGGTGTAAACGTCCTGGCCGTTGCCATCCACGGTGTGCTCAATGCCCTTCAGGCGCAAGGCTGCATCGGCCTCGGCATTCATCGCGCCGGCATTGCGTTGATGCTCGCCCGCCGCGCTGCCGGCGGCGTTGCCCGCCTCCTGCTCGGCGGCGGCCAACTGGCGCAGCTTGTTGGCGGTGATGTCGGCAATATCGGCCTCTTTTTCCTTGACCTGCGCGGACTTGATGGCGGCGTCCAGTTCGAGTTTTTTCACCCCGGTGTACTGGCCCGAGGCGATCAGCTCCGCGCGCTTGGCTTCCAGCACCGCCAGTTGCGCCTTGGCCTCGGCGCGCTTGGCTTCGGCTTGCAACTCCAGCAGCTCGATTTCGAGCTTGCGGATATTGTTCTGGGCGATCATCGCCCCTTCTTCGTCGCCGCGCGCCTTGCACACTTCGTAAATGGCTTTTTGCTGCTCAATGTCCAAACGAAGGGCCATTTCCTGC